>Ga0315914_1001271_pt1 | contig 37080 bp, 17 predicted proteins | sample MpolenodulesMG_FD_203920 | JGI IMG/M metagenome (GOLD analysis project Ga0315914, IMG submission 203920) | Medicago polymorpha root nodule microbial communities from Los Angeles, California, United States - elongated nodules | ecosystem: Host-associated > Plants > Roots > Nodule | place: USA...
TTTATGGGAAGTGATATTCTCAAATAAAATAATAATTACTATTATTTTTATCATTATCAAGTATTTAAAATTAAATACCACAATTTAAACACTACTAATGTGTGAGTTCTATTTTATGTGGGACCCCAACACTCTATTTTTTCAATTCACACTACATTAGATCAAAGTATAATTATTTAGTGTTTAATCTTCCAATCTATTTTCCAACATCACACTAATGTTCCAACACTTTTTAATTACTTTTTTTCTTTCTAAATTTTCTGAAAAATATATGACTAGGATTAAACTGATGCTTATTCACCATCATCCTTTATTGGTTAGGTTCTCTACTTAGTTCCGGACTTATTGAAGGTTGACTTCCCTTCCTTATGTAAAAGTGTAAAGCATTCCATTAGAATTATCCAAGAAATTGATCGACACCAACTTAGCGCAGATCACAAGAAGTATTAAAACCATGGTTGAAATCATCGTCATCCATACCTAAGGGAATACTTGACTTTTTGCTTCAAAACTCACCTTCAGCAAAAATTGATATCATCAATTAGATTGCAAAAAGTAAAATGTGCATTACACATCATTTATTAGTTTGGACTTTGTCTTCCTTATTTTTGTTTACACATCAAAAGTTGAGGTCAAGGAAGGTTATTATTAATAGATGTTAATGAAGAAAGGAGTTATGATATTACATGAAAATGTGTGTCTGTACAGTGTATGCAAACTCAGATGTAAAACTAGTTTGAATTAATTTCTAGATTCTAGTTGAGATAAACGGCCTTTTAGGTGTATACATATTAATAAATAAGTTATAAAAAAAGTTGAGGTGCATAATTCAAAGTCATTGTAATTATTTCAAAACTTTACTGTTTTTAAAGTGTTCGTTAAAAAGTTTATCCAAACAAATCCTTTAGTATTCTTTATAGTTGATCATGTGATTTGCTTAGTCTATTACTAGTCCTTGAAAATTAATGTTATTGATGAAAAGTGGGAAGCAAATTTCCCTGCAGACGTGAAAACAGTCGATGTTTCAAGTCGCTTTTCTTCGGATGCATATTTATCGGAATGCGCAACCAAATAGTTTTGATGAAAAGAGATATTCTTAGATTTTCTGTGAGCTGGTTGATCGAAATATATCATAGTATTTTAGTCAAATCTAATAGTATAAATGAAGGGTATTTACTCCATTAAGAATGAAAAAGACTTGAATCATAAGTTTCTCATAGTACAACAAACTAGCATTACGAAACTAATTGTTTGTACTATATACAAAAAGATAATTAAACAGAGAATTGATGCTCGTCCGTTTCTTGAAATGCTAGAAAAGTTAAGGAAAATTATCAATCTAAAGCAAAATGATTCATCGAAACAAAATATTCACCCTGGAGTGTTTATAAACAAACTTGCCCTCTGATCACATTTATCTTGGGGTGTGATAGGAGAACATTATTGACTCAAACTTAATAATTTGCTGATTTAGTAGAGAAGGCTGACATGACTGGTTGCAAACCCATTTGTCGCTGTTACACTGGTTTGGTGCAGTCTCTACTCAGTTACAAATTCCTTTTACACCCTCTTTTTATTGTGAGAATGAAAGTGCAGTTTCACCTAGTTAAAATTCTGTCATGCACTTCGGAATAAGCACATGGAGCTAGATTAGTACTTTGGCAAAGAGAAGGTTCTTAGTATGACTCATACTATGACACATGGTCAACTATTTAATCATGTTGCTGAGGTTAATGAAGGTTAATGAGAGGAAAGGAACTTAGAAATTGTTCTTAGATATCAAAGAAGAGAAGAATAAAGACTAATATCATTGGAATTTACTTTCCATAAAACTGTGTGTACGTGCGTGCGTGTATGTGCGCGCGCGAGCATGTATGCTCATGTGTGCATCTTGAAAATGTAACACTAGTTTGAATTAACTTATAGCTTGTAGATGCTTCACAGCTTTGAGATAAACTTGGTTCTTGACATATGAAAAAGCTTCTAGCTCATTGAACACATGTGCATCTTGAATCACATGATTAAAGATTTATGCACAAAATGAATCAAATGTGATTAAATTTTCCTAATATATATTACAACCAATGACTTCTCATAATTGTACTCATGAAAATTTCCCAAAAAAAAATACTAATTTAGTTTGTTACACTTTTCAAAGAATAAAGGAAAAAATTGAACATATATAAACTCATATCATGTTGTTACAATTTTATTTTAATATTTGGATTTACTATTATCTTTTTGTTGTATGTGTAATTTCTATTGAAAGTCGAGCGTGATTTAAGAAAAAGAAAAAAAGTCAGCTCAAAAGAGTCAAAATATGCTATTTTCTTTATATGTATAGTATAAATATAGTTATACCCAAAAAAACTAAATTATTTTAAATAAAATATGTGATCCTAATTACGATATAGAAAAACAAAGTAGATTATGATTTAAAATAAAATCTATAAAAAATCTTTAAATAATTAACTTTTAAAATCATTATTATTATAATCGGCAACAAATCATTCTTTTATAACATTTGTAAGAAAAAAAATCATTTTTTATAAAATAAGAAATCACTTTAAAGAGTGTTGTTAATAATAAGTTTTTAAAAATCACTTTTTTGACTCATAAGAAAAATTTCTTTAAAGAGTATTGTTGTTAAGTTTAGGTTTAAAATAAAATGAAAAATCACTTTTTTATGAAAAGTTGTTAAGAGCATGTTGTCAAAAAAATAGATAATTTTTTCCTTAAAAAAAAAAAGAAGATAATATTTATAGAAAAGAGGTAAAATATGGAAAAGTAGGAATCTATTTTTCGGAGGTCGATTAATTCTTCTTAAGTGTGTATTGTTTTCAACTTTGGTTTATTTTCTTTCCTTCTTTAAAGCTCCTTTTGGTATCATTTCTACTGGTATTATTTTATTTTATTTTTTGGGAGAGGGGAGGGGGTGTGTGTAAGGACTCTAGAAATTATCTTGGATAAAATGGGATACTTTATGTTTGTCGAGGGAGAATGGAGGTTTGACGGTTATGAGGTCGAAGGAATTTAATTTATGTTTACTTGGTAAATGAGTGTAGATGGTGTTAGAAGAAAGGGGGAGTTTGTGGTATAAAGTGTTATATATGTGCAAAGTATGGAGAGGAAAGAGGGAGGCTATGATTTGGGAGGGAAGGAGGATCGGTATGGTTGCAGAATTTGAATCATATTCGATGGGCTTATTTGAGTTCATAAATATATTCTTAGTTTTTTTTCTTAAAAAAAGAAAGTACTAAAAGATGGAGGTAATTTTGTAGCCGTGTCCAAATAAACTAAATTGTGTTTTTTTAAGAAGTGATTTTTACTTCGACACTCATTTGTTACGGATTAAAATAAAAGTGATTTTCATATAAAATAATTTAGAGGTTATATTTTAGAGATTTAAAAAAAAATCAAAATCTATTTTGCGTTTGTTTACCACGATAAAAATCACTCTTTTTAAACAAATAATTTAGTTTGTTTGAATACAACTATATAAAAGAAATTTTTTGTTACAAAATTAGTTCAATCTTATAAACCATATTTTCTCTCTCCTCTAAAAAAATCTATTTTTTGAGAAGTGCTCTTAACAGCTTCTCATTTGAAGACTTCTCATTTGAAGCTGTTTTTAGATTTTATTTTTTTTAGATTTAGATTTTTTTAAAAAGCTCTAACAAACAGATGCAAAACTCTTAAAAGTAATTTTTTTTCTGAAAAAAGCTATAACAAACGGGCTCAAAATTGATTTAGCTTTTTTTATAAAAACTAAAAAAAACTGAATTATTGAATAAAAAATCATGGGTTTATCTGATGCTATAAAACTATGTTTTTATGAGTTTTTCTTTTTACGTAATCTAATGAAAAATGAAAATTATTTCAATATTTAGTATAAAAAACTATTAATAAAAGTAAATTCTAATAAAAAACATTTATAAATATATTTCACTTTTCAATATTATAAAAAATGTTAAAAAAATTAATCACTAATACTTAACAAAACTCGGGAGAAACGTTTTTACTGAGAAAATAATAAAGGAAAAAAATCAAAGGATTATTTCTCATATATACATTTTTTACATTTAAATGTATTCAATGATATCTAATTGAATGATCACATACAACATAATTTGGGAGCTTTACAAAATCTTTTTCACATTTTTTTACAACAAGATTTTTTAAATGAAAATCATTTAAAAAATTATACATTTTTAAGATTGCTACTTTTGAACAAATAATTTTCCTGTATTTTTTGTTTATCTTAATTGTATATCACACAATCATTTTTTAATATTTATTATTATATCCAATAGAAGTAGGGGTATAATATTGTTATCATGTTATTGATTATGAAACAGTCTCAAATGAGGCACTACCATTCAAAAACAAAAATCATGAGTCACTAATAATATTATTTTACAACTCATACACATGACAAGATTCAGACACTAATTATTTAGTTAAATTGGGGTTTTCTATGTATTTTCTAGAAAATATTAGAGTAAGTATAATATAGTAATTATATAATTGAATATAAAAATAGTGCACCGCATACATATTTATTATTTATAAATTTATAAATATAAAAAACAAATATTTCTTAATGATATATAAAAAAACACCAAAAATTTTCAAAAAAAAATTAACACCATCTTTTTTTTAGTAAAAATTATCACCAACTTTATCATTATATGATATTTTACTATACTTTTGATCTACCATTTTGTAATATGGGAGCTTTTTTTTTTTGACAAAATAATATGGGAGCTTCTATGATGTCGTTTGAAAAAACGGATCTAAATGCGTCACTTCTGAGAAAAACACTTATAATCATTTATAAACAATTTTTAAAAATATATTTGAACGAAAACCAAAAATAAATTAAAATAACATCAACTATATTTTTTCTCTTAAAACCACTTTGAATATTTTTTTTGTTGATAATTTATAAAAAAAATCATAAAATAAAAATATATCTTTTTTATTTTGGAAACTTTTCTATTTTATTAAATGATATTTATGGTGTTGAATGCCAAATTTTAATCAACTATTTAAAATTATACAAAATATTAGGGTATTTAACCATGATATGCACAATAAATTCAAAACAAAATGTTAAAAATGATTTTAAAACAAGAGACTAATAATGTTTGGAAAATCTCATTTCACCTCACTCTTTCTCTCTTCTCTCTCATTCTCAAACCTTAGTTGTCGCTCTTTTCTTCCTCTTATATATCGAAAATGAGTGATTTAGGGTCAATTTTGACCCAAAATCACCTACCCGAATTGAATAAGTATTACAACATATTTTCAGTTTTTTGTTTTTGTGATTTCGTCGTCTCTACATGACTTTATTTGTTTTGATTTTCCGTCTTTGCGAGATGTGTTTTGATTTTCTGTCTTAGTGCAGTGTTTATTTTATTCAGGTTGAAAATTAAATTTTGACCAAACAGAGATCAGATCAATGACTTTGCCGTCGTCAACATTGCAAATCAGGAGATATGAGTATTCTGGAGACTTGAATATAGTCATATTTGTAAGCATATGTATTTTTTTATATTATGATATTAACATAGATGTTGTAGGTTTGTTCGCAAATTCATCTTTTTGTTTTTAGCGACTTTGAATTGTATCGATGTACTCTATTAATTTGAATGCATAAATATCATTTATTTGTCCAAAATAATGTTAAAAATTATTTTATGAGCAACCAAAAAAATAATTACTGTTATGTTATTTTATTTCATTTTTAGTATTTCTTTTGAGAGATTTTAAGTAAATATATAATATTTAAATTTATTTTTAGTTTATTTTCTAAAATGACGGTTTTAAAATTTATATAGCTTATATTCAAATTGTGTATATAAAATAAAGAGCTTTGTTGGCAACATGATTCGAAGAGTGGTGCATAAGAAAAAGCTCCGTGTCATTGAAAAAAGCTGCTAGAATTAACTTTTGAAGAAAGTCCTTATTCTTTGTTTTCTTCGTTGGAACAAAGCCATTAATACTTTTAGAGCTTTTACATAAATGTGTTTGGCCCGACGTTTAGACTTAAGGAGAAGATAAGTTGAAAAAAAGTTGGGTCAAACATAGCCTTAGTACAAGTACAGGGGCGGAGCCAACCCCCCAGCTAACCTGGGCACTAGCGAAGGCTCAACTTCTACTTTCTTTGTAGCAAGCCTAGCCATTACTAAACCTCTCGTTTTTTCTGCGGATATTGGTGTACAGTCCGCACGAAACACATTTTCTATTACGAGGGGGTCAAATACAAATAATTTTTTTAGGCAAAGAAAAATTATATATCAAATTTAAAGGTTAAATATTCTCACCGATGTCAATTTAGGTGGGTTAATTAAACTTCTTAAAAAAAAATTATACTAATAAGAGAAAGTTGATACAATAAATTAAGTGGAAGGACTAAAAGAAAAGTTGACATCGCCTTTTGCTATCAATTGGTTATTCTTACTTTCCAGAAGAATCAATTAGTTCTTAAAAAAAAAATCGATTAGTGTCATGGAATTTTTAACATTCATAATTTCTATATTGCCTTTTCAAGCTCTTTGACTCGTTACATTACCATCCTCGTTAAAAATCAACATTGTCTTCAAGGTTGAAAGTCGCCACAATGTTGTTTAGGGACATTAGTGTCTTCCTTTGGCTCCAAGTCAAGTGGACCTTCTTATAAACAAGAGAACATCCACCCGAATCCCATGTACCAATATGGAGAATTGCCAAAAGTATAGTGAATAAGTTGGTTGATAACCTTGTTTGCTCCAGCTCAATAAAATTCTTAGCAATTGATTCCTCCAATTGCTTGACACTATTGCATTCCAAAATAACTACACCCCAAATGACCACTTCACATTCTCTAAGCATTTTAACAAGCTTGTGTCCCATATCTACTAATCCTAACCATATAGAGGTAATGCCAAAACAGAAACCATAAAAACCTCTATGCACCAAAAGTCAAGGTAACTAACTATAAAGCATGGTGCAGCATAAACTTCCTGGAATATATAAAAGTGTTTCCCATCACCAAAAATTATATAAAACTTGTGTAAAATAGCACTAACTATGTCATTAACGTTAAACAACCACTCAATAACAAGTTGATTAATAGAAGGCATCCAAGGAAATCCCTTTGACAGTTCCAGAAGATCATGTATATTAACATCAACAATGGATTCAATTTCATCAATGGAAAGTTCTAAAAGATTATATAGCTCAAGTAAAGCATTAATATAAGGACCAACTCGAATGTCAACAACACTGAACAACCATTCAACACCAAGTTGATCAAAATAAGGCACCATAGCAAATTCTTCTAACAATTCTAGCAAAGCATGTATATGTACATCAACAAGGAATTCAAATACCTCAATGTGTGTTAAACCATTAATCCTCATCATCGTGATGGAAAAAGCAATGCCAAGACTACCATTAAACCAATCCATAATGTAATTCGGACTGAAATAGTCTGCTGGAAGACGTGCCTCACGAACACACACCCGCCTCACGATCCTCCCAAGGTGCAGTGAATATATGATTAAAAAAATGTCATGTATTTGCAAATGTCGCAAGAATCTGCTACTTCACAATGAACAAGCTCCCTTCCAACAAAGGCTTGTATGACTCCAAAAAGTAAGGTAGTGGGATACAAGTTAAGTGCAACACCCATAATAGAATTATCAATTGGAAGGGTGTGAAATTGCTCTCTATATTCTACAGCAAGACATCGATGCCATGAGAGAACTCTAAGACTCACTCTGAGTTTATACCGAATAACTTTTCTCATCCTCTTTTTGGGTTCCCCGTATTGTTCATAAGCAAAAAAGTTGCCACTTGGATCCATTTTCTTCATTCTTGGTTATAAAGAGACAAATGGTTTAGGAAAGGTAGCATACAGTGCAAGAGTTATCCTGTGTTTACTTTTCCTTTTGGCATAATAATCTGTCAAAGCCTCATATGATAGCAATGTTTTCTCATTCAAGCTACTAGTTGTTTTAGACAGAAATCGTTCAAAACTCATATAAAAAAAAAAGCAAAAGAAGGGAAAAAGCCTTAAAACCACTGAAATCCACCAGAAGTAGACAACTGTGCCGCCGTGTTGTCTTTCTTAGAATTATCACTGATGTTGCTTGGGGCATAGTCATTATGGATGATTTGGTGAGAAGAAATAGAGAAAGGTCTGAAGAAACAAAGGAGTTTGCTACTGCCAATCTTGCATCATGGGCTTTGAGTCATGCATCACATATATGGAATGACGAGTCATAGAGAAGCTCACTGTCTATCTAACATCGTGATATTTGGTCTTGCATCACGAGCCAACATCCTCTAAAATTTAGGGGAAAACGAGAAGACGAAGACAAAAATGAGATTTCAAAGGATTGGAGCGAACAAAGCCATTCTGAAGCCAAAAAATCATCAACAGGTGATCCTTTTCATATGTTTTGTTATTCATATCTATTTGTATATGGTTAGGAACTATGAGTAGCTAATCCTTGCTAGGTTTCATCATGAAAGAAGAACTTCTCTGTAATTGTTTGATTATGCAACTTTTGTTACAAATACCCTAATCATAATCACATTAGTGAAGTGGAAACTAGACAATCCCTGAGGAAAGGAATATTTTTAAAATATTACTACTTGTCGACCCACTAGTAGACTTGCTAGTATTTTGATATCGACGCTGTTTTTTAGAATTGTTGATTCATTTCAACAAGAAACCGCGACATTGATTAGGATATGAGTTTATTTTTTTGTTTGTTTGTATATATATATACTTTGATTCTTTTACTTTATTTTATTATTGTTAAATTTTGTTTTTAATACATCCTATTCTAATTATCTTCTGCAGTGCTATACTCAGGTTTTTTGTTTTGACAATAAAAAGGTATATTTTTGTTTATTTACAACAAGAAAAGTGCTGAACCACTTCATCATGATCTTGAAATCGAGAAAACTAGTGCAAATCAATAGGTTGGGAAACCACCCAAATTCATCGAGGAAATCGAGATGGAAGCAAATCAACCACCAACACCCTCAAGACGTACCTTGTAAGACTTTGTAAGAAGGACCAATCGAGGACATATTACTCATGGACTTCAACCAACCCATCCGGTGTTATTTGACATAAAGAATTCGGTGTTGATAATTTTGAAGGACAACATGTACGATGGAAGAGCATTGCAAGACCCTAACAAACATCTTAGCAAGTTAAGAGAGTTTCTTGTATTTTTGTCCAGATGGTATAACGAAGGATAGGAAGAGGCTGCAACTTTTCCCAATGACACTAATTGGAAGAGCTAAAGATTGGTTGTTAGATTTACCAAGTGGAACCAATGAAATTGGGAAGAGATTCAAGAGAAATTGTTTGAACGGTTTCTTTCTAGTCATAAAGTTCATGGTGAAGCATGCTGAAATAACTAACTTTGAACAAGGAGATGAGTATCCAAATAATCCAAATAATCCATAATGATTGGGGAGGAAATTATCTTTCCTTTCTAAACCGCTTTATTTGAATAACTCTACTAGAATTTGAACTCGAGTTCCCAAATCTTATATATATATATATATATATATATCTTTGATATCTTTGAAAATGCAAATAAATTTTAATAAATAGAGAACCACAAAGCACAAACAATGCTATGAGGAAACGAAAATTACAAAGACATATAGAAGAGTCTATGCATCATTGGTAGACCAGTCCCAACGAAATAAAATGAATGGACAAAATCACTTAAACCAATTATGGATAAGAAAACATTGAAAACAAAGTCAAAAAACATCAATGTGCACGAACTAATTGTTCAATATTTAGAGGAAAGCATGCATCTCTTCCACTAAAACAATTATTTGCAGATATTTCATTTGTGGCTTCAGTGCTGTGCCCAAAATCATAAAATAGGTATTGTTTCCGATTTTCACATGGTTTTGCGTCTTCACCAACACACGAGTCCCAAATATTTGTAAATCCTGAAAATTTAAAATGAAATGTTAAATAATAAACAATAAAAATAAGGAAAAACCATTTGACTATTATTTTTTCTTTTGAAAAAGTTGATTATTAACTCACCAAATTGTTCAGGGGAATTTTTTATCTTCATGAACATTTTTAAACTGTCTGAAATAGTGAAGAGTGAACCTGAGAGTTCGGTCTTCAACTCTTGAAGCTTCCATGGGAGTTTGTTTGAGAAATGCTTAACCTTTTGATTCATATCTTCATTGCAATCTTTTGAACTTGATGTTCTATTAATAAATGCTGGGGCACACCCAATTGGACCAATGCTACCGATCACAAATTTTCGACCACCAAGATCATAAATTTTCTAGAAAACAAAGAATGGTGAACAGAATTAAAATCATAGAAATGTTGAATCCATGACATAAAAATTAGAATGTAAAACAATATGAAGTTTGTTTCAAATTTCATCTATAAATATTAGAGACGCCAAACTTCAACATCAATTATTTTTCTCTTTAATTATGTAGCAAAAATGAGGAGTATAATTTTTAATTATATTAGAGTCATATATATTGAGATTAATCATCTCATAGTTATATTCAAAACAATAGTTGTATGGATATTTGATATGTTGCGACACAAGTTCGAACTCTAATTCTCCATTTTTCAACACTTAAGTGTATGATTTTTGCCATTGAAATATTATCAACAAAAAAGAAAAGGGAGTTAATAATAGAAATTAGAGATTAATAAAGGAAAATTGTTTGAGGGATGTAAAAGTGAAAATATTTGTTTTAAGCCAAAAAAGTTATGTAGTAATATATGGTCAAACTTTTCTTCTTCATAATGGTAAGTCATCAAACATAAGTTTACCTTTATTTTTGAACCCAATTGCTCAAGAAGATAATCTGCAAATTCTTCAGGATTTCCCTTTTGGTTGGTTTCCATTTCTTGTTTAAAATAGTTGAGAATGTAATCATTGGAACCAATAGATAAAAGGAATATAGATTTAGATAAGTAATGACTCAATTTTAACTTGCTTCGAAAGTTTCTTGGAAGATCATTCGTCACAGTTGAAGTGAAATACTCGATTTGTTTGTCCAATGACAAGCATTCACCCTTTGACATAGAAAATATTTAAATGGTTAGTGACAAAAAAATTTAAATTGAACAATAAAGCAATGCAAAAAATTTCTTTACATTTCTTGTTGTATTCAAGATTCCACATGAGCCTGATGCATAGTTGATACCCGAGGCTATTTGATATCTCTCAGTTGTAGAGACACCTAGGTATGGAGGTGGCATTGGTAAACCCAACTTAAGAGCTGCAAAAAATAATTTCATAAAAAGATCATAAATTTGAAAATCATTCAAATTATATATCATATATTAATAGTAATTTTATCAAAAGAATATAATATTTATGATTTTGATTAAATTTAAATCCTATATATAATAGTCTAATGATATTCTAATGAGAATATTAAATATTATACTTTTAAACCTTTTTTTTGTGGAGAAAATATTGATTTTTTAATTTATATTTTTTTAATTAATATTTTTTTTACATTTAAACTGTGATTTTTTTCATCAAAGAGTTGAGCAGAGAAACTCAACTCACAATACGCAAAGACATGTATTACAAGTTTGAACACATGCTTCAACATATCTAATATCTCGGTCTTTTAATATTTGAAGAGCTAAATGAGACATCAATTGACAATTTGCAGTTATCCCGACAACATAGGCCCTTAGAGCGTGTGCTGTGAGACTAATTTCCGAATCATCGATGAGACATCTTATTTTTTTACTAGGATTTGATTGCCTCTCATACAATCAACTCAAAAAAATAAACTCAATGTTTTTTTATTGTCTTGAGTTAGATGAAGTAAGAATAACTGGTGAACCTAACTAAAACTTACCAATAATATCTGCAAAGGTTTTACCATTGCTAAACCTTCCTGTAGAACAATTATTGAAATCTATGCCATACGGGAATGTATTAACCTTAGCAATTGTATTCAAATTGTTATTGTTTCCAGCATCTACACTTGAATCACCAAAAACATACAAAGCTGGCACAAGGCTCTTTGCACGATAAGAATTGGCCAAGAAAAGTTGGAGGGTCAGAAGATAAATAACCCAAAAAACTTTAAAGATAAACATATTTTGTTGCACAACGTATATAGAGATGAGTGAATGATATTAAGGTCTTCAATATATATATATATATATATATGTGTGTGTGTGTGTATCATATACCCACTCTTGAAACTGAATATCGTTTATTTTTTGTTTCACTTGGTGTTGCCAAATAAACAAACAACTTTTGTGACAAATCAAGGGTAATGAGTTGTTTCTTTTTAAATTGTAACGTTGTTTAACACGGATACAACTAAAACAATGTTTTGGTTGGAAAGAAATGATGGAGAATGATACAAATTGATATGGTTTGTTTTCATGACATTTGAATGCTAAAATTAACTTTATTGTTTTGGAAAAATGCGATATAATTGTTAAAAATTTGAATATATATCTCCTAACTTCTGCTTTACTATCCAAATAATTTTCTATCCTCTTCATCTTTCTTCCCCCTCCCAAGATTAGTCAATATTGTTAAAACTAAAATAACAATGGGATATGTGATTTTTTTTTTTTTTTAAAAAACTTAATTAAAATTTTTTTGGGAAAACTAAATTTTTTTGCAGTATAACTAGTTTTATTTGATTTGGAATTTATTTTTTTAAATTTGAGGTATCACATAGTATCTCTGATAAAAGAGGATTTTGATTATCCTTGTACAACAGTTAGTCTGCCGGTTTTTATCAAAAATAAAATATTGAATCCAAAGAGACCCCGCTTATCTCGATTTTTGCTCGTAACGACAAATTTTCTGAACAAGGTTTTATAAAAGTGTTTTAGTGACGTCAATAAAAGTAAACTGAAAGTTACGTTGGGATTGAATTTCAACAACTAGTTTTATTTGGTTTGGAAATTTTTTAAATACAAAAAGGTATATTTTGTAGGTTCTTGAATATAAAAAATTATTTAAAAAATAAGTGTTATGCTTGGACTTAAGTCTAGAATGAAACACGTTGTTTCGTTGACTCTGGGAGCTTATGCTTGGAGTTAAATTTAAACTTGGTATGAAACCAAATAAGTGTCATTAAGTTCCATTTAAAATAGAAGCATTAATCCCAAATCTTGTATCGACAAGTGAAGGACTACGCGTTTGAATAATAGACAATTGTTATCCAATTATCTAAACAATATTTTCTATACAAGTGTGCTAATCAAGTAATGGAGTTGAGTTCCATGATCTTGATAAACTTATCTATAACGTATGTGAAACTATTCAAATGAGATTTGAACTTTTGTATATCATTGGCATTATTGTTTAGTGCAAATAAGAGCGATTCACAATTCCAGATTCCATGAATGTAGACTATTGGACTCGTTTGATTTTATATCATTTGAAGGATGTGAGTATCATCTTTAAAAATTATTTCACTATGAAAGAACATCTGATTTATTTGAACCAATATACATATGATGTATATGAATCACCATACATATTTGTTAGAGATATTTATTTCTTTTACTTCATTTACATTACTAATTAAATTAGTAAATGTGAATGAGTGTTTGACACGAGTTAGAAATATTTGAATTGGTTCAAAGACTTCAAAAATGGAGTAAAAGGAATAATTCTCAAAGAGTATAAACACCATAACAGTAGGTCGTGATGACAAATACTTGATTAAGGAGTATAATGATTATTTATATCGCTTTATAGTTGACATGACTCGATTTAAAATAGTTCGATCATAATTCAATTACTATTGAAATTACATTTATTCTTTACCCACGACAAGTTCCAATTGAGGTACTCATAAAGACACCATATTAGATATTGATGTAAGAGTATCTAATGAATGTATATTTGTAGAGGTTGATGACATGTCATCTTACGTTATTCTTGACATGTTTTCAGTCAATTTCAGTAGGTTTTACAAGCACAAGAGAGGAGTATTAGAACAATTGATTATGATTTTGGGAAATTTGTAATGTTTTCTGTATTTGAGTCTGTAATTCTGTTCTTCCTGAAACATAGAAATTTTATGATCTTATGTTGTAAATTCACGAAGAGATCATGCATATCGACAAAGCAAGACATCTGAATATTTTTGCAGAACTTGGGAAGATGAAGAATGAAGATTCAAGAGGCCTCAAAATATGTTATAGAGGGAGGAATTATGTTCCCAAGTTTCAAGACATCTTACATAGAAGCAAACACACAAAAAGGCAAAGAAACAAACGTTTTCAACACCGGATGTCACTCTCATGCACCCAACGCACAGAGTGGCGTGCTAGGCACCTAGAAACTTACAAGGGGGCCTGACATATGGCCCTAGGCGCCTGGCACCTGTGCCTTGCGGCCTAAGCTCTATTTTGTGACTTTTTGGTGCAAAACGCCCGCAAATTTAGCCAAGTTCAAGTGGAAACTCTACCTATAAATACTCCATTCCTCATTCATAATGAAGCGGTTCAAAAGGAAGGCAAGCACTATTCAAGGGAGGAGTCTCTGTATGTTTTTATTTCTTTTGTAATTTGCTTTTAGTTACCATGAGTAACTCTTTAGGCTAGGGTTCTAAGATTAACCTCTGTTATGTTTGTTGGATAATTATTTAATTTAAAATCTTTTATTTATTTATTTTCTGTACGTTATTTAGTTTTACTGTAGTGCGTAAGATTTGTCTCCTCTGAAGCATAACCCTGATTTAGGCATTTAGGTAGTGATAGAGCCTAATATTGATATTCATATCTTGATATCTATATATGTCTAACTAGCGAAACAAACCGAAAGCGAGCGTACCTTGATAGTAAGTACTTAGGGAGGTGATATACCTAATATTGATGAACATCTTCTGAAATTAGGTAGTAATTAGTTAATAACCAAGTGACTTCATGACTTAAATCAGCACAATAACTTCATTCTTCTCGCACATTGGTAAGGTAGACACTGATAGAGCTGCATGTTTGTAGAAGGAGAGTATGTTATGTACTTATAAGATTCATAGATGAGAGAACCTTTATGAACACTAGAAACCATACCTTTGGAAATTTAGGAACTTTAACTTAGGTTTATATTTCAATTACCCCTGAGAGAGTAAGACTCCGCACGTAAGGATCACCGTGCAACCAGCAAGTGAAACTTGAGAAACTGATTAGGTTATCATGTCCAAGCGAACTCATCACTTAGATAGTCTACTTAGAATAATTGAATTTGACTTGAATGTTAATTAATTCCAACAAATGAGTAGGGGGATTCAAAGAATCCTAACTACCGCTAACATTTTGCAATTAAAACAAGTAACTTTATTCTGTTGCAAACAGAGTAAATTGCAAAATCTAAACCTCTATCTCTTTATTTATTATTTTGTTCCAAATAAGTAATTCGAATTGTCTACACGAAACGATAATCCATGTGGATAGGATACTCTACTTATCACTTTACTACTTGGTAAACGATTTGGTACACTTGCCTAATCCGACCATCAGAGGTACCCTTAAGAAACTAGGGGATACTAATTCTACACCACCTTCTTTGATAAAAGTTGTTTGTCGCTAAAATTGAAATATTCCTCTTAAAGGATTATGTTTCTACATGAGCCAGTGAGAGGGTTGTAGAACTTGGATTAAGTTAAGTACCACAAAATACATGTTTTCTCTAAGAACGGAACATGAACTAATTCAACAAAGGGTTGTTGTTAAATCACCAGTTCAAGTAGCACAAGATCTAGATGAGTCTGATATGTCATATCACTAGGATCAGAAACATTATTTTGTCATGACTCAACAAGGTGATATGATGCTCGTAGAAGATGTGCCATGTCTTACTAGAAGGTCCTAAATAGCCTAAATCCTAAGAAATGGAAAGATGGCATGTGATCTTATATAGAGTTCATGTACACAAATCATATATGGATATTGGTTAATATCATGCAAATGGGTAAGACCCCTATGATGAAAGTGGGTTTTCTTAGAGAAAACTGACATGGATGATATTATGAATACCTTTAAAATGTGATTGATTGTAGAAGGTTTCCTGTAAGCTCATGATGCAAATAATGATGAAACCTTTACATCATCATAATGCTTAAATCTAAAGAGTCCACTTGCTATAGTTTTATAATGTGTGTTCTGGAAGATGGGTGATGAGGTTCCATTCCTTCATAAGAATTACCTTATATATGTAGTGTCATACCCCATTTTTTGACTTAAAATTTTTATGAAAAAAATCAAACATATTTTTTTACACCAAATGCATTGCCATGAGTATTTTTCCTTAGTTACTTATTTTAAAATGTTAACTTCAAATTTTTCATTTTTTGTGCATATTTTTATTTACTTTTTTTACATTTTTTATTTTGTTTCTTCTTTCTCAAGAAAACTCAATTTCATCACACCAAACATTCCAATTCAAATTCTTTTCATTTCTATTGAATTTCTAATCACCAAATTCATAACTTTACACCATTTTTTTTTAATTTTTTTTATTTTCAAATATCACAAAATTCAAATTAATTTCAAAAATTCAAAAAAACACTAACCTTCATAAATTCACCCAAGATGCACATTTCCTTCACCACAAATTGTGCATCTAGATTCTTCTACACACATAACACCTCATCACAATCCAAAACATCATCATTCACCACCAAAAATCATCAAAAAAAAGTATCAAAAACTAATTTTCTACAAAAATTCCAAACTACCCTTTCTTACCCACCACTTAATATAATTTCTTCACTCCTGATGATCAAGTTACTCTCTTCAACCAAAAAATTTTGAGTTAACAAAATCACAATTTTCATAAAAAATTCCAAAATCTTCATTTCTTCATGAAACTTCGCCATTTTTCAACCAAAAGTTCATAAACACTTCCAACAACCCAAAAACACACAAAAACTCAAGAAAAACCACCCAAAATCGTGAATTCAAAACAACAATTTCTTAAGAAAAAGTGATAGTGAGTTATACCATTTCAAGGCTCAATTAAAGTGAGTTTTGATGATTTGATACCCCTGGAGTTGTTACGATGCTTTCCCTTTAATTATTTTTTCTTAATTCACTGTTTTTTTGAGTTTTATTTTTTGGGTCAAAACTTATTTTTCACTTTTCTCTCTATACAAACATTCAATGTGAAATCTAAACTTGGATTCATGATCAGCGTGAAAATCCAATCAAAATGGCATTTTAATTTGTGAGATTTGATGACTATTTGAGTTTTAAGGAAAATCAAAAATGGTGTTGTTTCTTGTTGTTGTTCTCACGTGAAAGGGCTTCTTGGTGGGGAAGAATAAGTTTACTTCCTCCCTCTTTTGCCTGTGGGGTCCATATTTGTCCTATATGTAGAATGTTATTGCATCCACCTTTTAGATCTGCACCCTTTATTTTTATTTCATTTTTTGCATTTTTCTTTATACTTTCTCTAGCTTTTACTTATTTATTTTTGTCATTTTTTTATATTTTAAACATATCTAGAAATATGCAACATTACATCATATTTTTTATTTTACTTTAGTGTTATTTCATGCATTTTTTCCTTTTTATCTGCTTGTTTTATTTAGTTTATCTTTTAAAAAAATTATTTCTTACATTTTTATTTTACTTACTTTATTTACTTGCTGTTTTTATTTTTTAGAATTATCATCTCATCTTTTATTTTCCTTTATTATCCATTTATTTGCTTTAGTTTTAGTGTAGTTTAGTGTAATTACCTCTTTTTTTCCTTTTTTTTAATTTTCTTTTATTATTTATTTACTTGCTGTTTTTTTATTTAGTATTATTATCTCATTTTTTTTCTTTTTCTTTTATTATTTATTTAGTTGCTTTATTTTAGTTCATCTAGTATTAATAGCATATCATGCATTTTATATTTATTTGCCATTTTATTTCTTTGCTCATTATGTTTTAGAATGTAACTAGGAATAATGTATATACACATAAATGAGAATATGCACCGACACTATGACACTTTTACTTATTCCGCTTTATGTCATGATCGTGATCGAGGACTGAAATCAATTAGTGACAAATTAGGATTAATTATTGGACTAAATTGAGGAACTTAAAAGCAAACAACTAGTAATTTTAGGATGAGATTTTACTTTGGACCCAATATCCTTTATAATTTCTCTTACGCTTTTATTTTTTTACACTACATCGAAACGCTTAAATTTTTTTTTAGTTTACTTTGAACTTAGAAAAATCATTTTCAAAAAATATTCAAATATGCCAAACACCAAAAACATTTTCTTAAAATTCCTTGGATTTTAACCCAAGAGGCCCCTTCTTCCTTTTATTTCTTAATCAAATTTTAATATGCCTTAATCCATACTTAGACTTGGATTCTTTTAATTAAAATCAATCAACCTCACTTCATTTTATTCTTCTATGCCTCCTCGGCTCCTTACCCTCTTAAAACCTTTTTTCAAAAATCTTAAAATTAATCCAACCAATTACTCGCTTTTTAAAACGTGAACTACATGATTTTAATCCCATTTTTGGGTATGTAGGCAAAAGACTTAGGTCTTTCCAAATCAATAAAAAATACCAAAAACATGCTTCTTCTTTCCCCATTCTTACACTTAGACTTTTAGGCAATTATTTATAAATAAATAAACAAACAATCTAGCACAAGATAAAGTAGGCAAGAGGTTCCTATGGGTTACCATAGTCGTTTAGGGTGCGTAAAACCTTCCCTTTGCGAAACCAACCCCCGGATCCTTAATCTCTTAGGGTTTTTCTCTCTTTTCCCCTTCCCAAAAATAAAAGATAGATAGTTCAAAGATTTACTATTCAAAACCAATCAATGGTTTGATATCCAAAATTACCGAGCACATGTAGGTTTCATTAATGCAAAGGATGCTAGAAAGGTGTATATATTACAAAATTCATCTATGGACTGGAGCAAGCTTCTTGAAATTGAATTATATGTTTTATTAATGAAGTTTTTTGAAAACTTTTATTAATAAATAAATCTTGTGCACACTAGGAAATTACTGGAAGCATATATATTAATCTAGTATAGTATGTAGATGACATACTGGTCACCAAATTAATTTATCTACACATGTGAGACATGATTAGAAAATTGTTACTTAACAAAAGTAAGCACCACAATTAATATCAAGAACATCCATGGATGTCTTAAAGGACTAAGGGTTATTTCTTGAACACAAACGGAAGGATCATTGTAAAGGAGTTACAAGGATGAAAACTTCCACATCGTTGTAGAATATATCCAGACCAAAATCTGAAATAAATTTTATGCATGGATATCAATTATGTAAGTTGTAAAAGTACAAGCTTCAGAGAGTTGTTGTTGTTGTTTCTATTACAGAGATCAAATATATGATTTGGATTGTTTGGCTCATAATTAGGAAAAAAAATTTGTTTGTTGCGTTGTGGATTTTGTTGATCCCGTCTAAGGTGAAAATAGTTTAATCTTGCGAGCAATAAAAACTAGATCTCACCAACGATTCAAAGGTATACTTTGACATTTCAATTTATTTTTAGTATAAGAATGAAAGTGGAAATTGAAAGAAGTGTAAACTACGAACATAGGAAAGAGTTCCTTATCTACTAGAATAATATCTTGTCTAGAGTGTGTTTGATGCTAACAGGTGACCAATAGATATTAAGTTAATATTTGATTGGCTTTTTGTGCTAGTGGAAGATTCTTGGAGTAAGCCCTAATAGCCAATATGTATTGATTGTATTTGGCTTTGTATCATGACTTTAATATATATATATATATATATATATATATATATATATATATGAATATATAACAAGACATTTCTTTATTGTTTTTGTTTTATGAAACATTAAGTGCGACTTAATTGTGAGACCCCGTTAAACTAAATAACATTATTATTAAAGTATTCGTACTCAAGTTTTATTGTGAAGTGAGATAGCATTAAAACATAGAGATTATTATGTGGGTAGACCATTGATCACATTCCACGGATCATGGAGAAATAGTTATCAAGTCTTCACATAGATATAAATATTATGAGGAATATTTATATTGGATTGACCCAGCATGAGAATGATACATAGAAACTTATGTAATTGTCATAAGTTATTCTCATAGTGATAAGTGATGTATTCCACCATTCGACTTGAAATCACTATGTATCCTAGATATATGAGTCGTATACTTTGTTGTCGTACAAACGTCATCTGTAACAAGATGACTATAAAGTCAATTGTTGGATATGCCACTAATCATGTTGAGGAACATGAGTGACCTAGATGAAAGTTTCCCTTCCTACATAATAAGAGAAATGTCTAAAGGACTCAATATTGAACTAGACAAGGATGACATGATATGTCTTGTATTCAATATAGACATGAGGACAGAAGGGTAATTATACACAAGATCGTTATCACTGAAAGGTTTCGTCAGATCATTTGATATTTTTGTCACTTGGATAGCAGTGATGTGTTTCTAGATACTGCTTATTGTTTATAATATTAAATATAATATAAATTTAATATTATTGTCAATGTGACAAGAACCTACATGGTAACACACAAAAAAACTGTTGAGTGAGAGATATAATTAAAACTTATAACTCGGGGGAGCAATTAACACATGAATCTAATTAGTTAGCAAAGTGCAGCAAATGAGTTATTGGGCTTAAATAAGCTCAATAGGGACTGCTTGGCTTGCAGATCACATAAGTGGTTCTATAAATAAAACCATTGTTCTGAAGCAAGAGAACACACTTAATCTAATTCAAAAACTCTAGTTTTTTAAACCCTAAAACTGCCCCTTCTCTCTAAGCCTTCATTCGTAAGCAGCTAGCAATCTTAGTGAAGGAAGTTGTTCGTATGGACTGAGTAGAGGTGATGTTATCGAGTAGTACTTGTGATCACTCACTCTTTGAGGTAAACACATAATCTTTTCAAGTTGTTGTTTGATTTGTGATTAATGATTTAATCAAGATCCGTTCATCAAGATTTATTCTACTAAAAGGATTAAATTTTGAAAACCCCCTTTCAAAATCCAACACCTATCAGCCAACTCATAGTCAATATTAGTAAAAATCGCATACATAAAATGAAAAGAAAAATAAATTAAGAGGAAGATTAACCTACAATGAATATAGTATTAGTAAAACTCAAACTATAGTATTTAGAAGCTTAGGGAGGTAGACCATTTCCAATGAATTGAGCCACTTGGCAATAAGGTTGAAAGGTTTACCTTGTTATTAAGTGGCATATGTTATAGTATTAGAAAAACTCACAAATTATAATGAATACGTAAATTTTTAAATATTTTCTTGATACTTTCACCCATTATAAACTCATCATTCATTAACATGCATTTTCAGCACCATTAGAAATGCTTTCTTAAACTAAAAATGTCACTTTATTTTCACTTAGTTATTTTTTATATTTTCGCCGTTTATATATAAACATTTAAAACTAAAAATGAGACATGATATTGATTATTGGCACACAAAGATTGTCATGAACTAACCGAACAACATGTACAACAACAAAAAAAATTAAAAAAATGGAAGAATTAAACACAAACTAAATTGAAGTTATTAGCTTTTTTATAAAATTGATTCACACTACTTTCCAACCCGAATTTAATTGCAGTTATCTAATCTTAACTTTCTTGATATACACATCATTTTCTTTTTTTTATCAAGTAGTATAACTTTGCTCAAAAAAAAAAAAGTAGTATAGCTGTTAGAAATTCACCCCTAAATATGAATAAGTGAGAAATCTAAAGTTTGAATCCCGCAATTGCATACGGTAATATCCCTACTAACTTAACTATGTTTATGGGGATGAGCACATCATTTTCCATTATTGAAAATTTGTCTATATTACAACTAAATTCATTATACTAAAAAACACAATTTGGTTTAGTCATGTCTCTTCTCTTTTTTTGTTATGTTTTATTTTTAATTTTTTTTATTAAAACCCAATCAGCTTGTGTTTATTGGTGGTAGAATAAAAAGGGTGTCTATCAAATATTATTGATTTTAAAATAAGGTGACCAACTCCATAAAGTGTGACGGGTTCCAAACCAAAATGTCTCTCTGTTTTTTTTTTACAATTTTATTTGTGAGTTTTCAAATTAAGGTATATGCTTCCGAAGTAGTGGAAAGCATCTTGTAGGTTTCGATCCCATGAGTTATATGTTGGATTTATTTAGAGCTATTGCTCTCATACGTACTTACAAACACCAAACCAAAGCATATTGCACTCTATGTGAGTAATATGTTTGATTTATATAGAATTATTGCTAGATATATATTATCTAACCATTTGCTTCTTATATTGGTCCCCCTCCATTAGTGTATTGATACAATAATTTTATATCAACCTAAAAGATAATACTAGAAAAAATATATAAATTTATATTACCAAATTTATGAAGGCTCCCCCGTATCTATTTAGTTAGGCCTCAAAATATGTTAGACAGTCATGATAAAAAATATGAAGGTTCTATGTATCTATTTAGTTTAGGCCTCAAAATATGTTAGACGGTCATGATAAAAAATATGAAGGCTCTATGTATCTATTTAGTTTAGGCCTCAAAATATGTTAGACGACCATGATAAAAAAAATGACATTTCTTAACTTACAATCTAGCTTTTAATGATGAGTTAATTTTTTGTTGTTCATTGTTGTAGTAAATAGTTGGTGCGTGTGAACTTTTTTAGTTATCATGTTAACGATCGAATCGACTTTTTGCTTTGAAGATCTGGTCTAATGCTCGTCAACTATTCACCTTGTTTTTTGCAATTCGATTTTATGCCCGTACACAGGTACGCTGAATTGTGTGTGGTGTATTCTGATTTGTCTTTGATTGAGTTCTATGATCTGTTCGTTGGACTGTTTTGTTTTTCTTGTTTTTTGCTTTTATTAGACTTTATGTCCCTCGACTTTTGTAATTTTCCTTTTTTATTTAAATAGACATAGGAAGTTGCATATACATCTGCACCCCATTTGCTAAAAAAAAAAAAGTCCGATATAAATCAAAATATCAGCCTCTAATTACTTGGTTAAGAAGGCCCCCCTTACAAACTCTACCAATTTAAGTTAGTGTTTATTTTATTGTTTTTTGTTGACAATGAACATATATGTATATTTGTGTGCACTTCAAGCCGGCCGTAGCATCTTTTGAAAAATTGTTTATGACATCTTCAATGTCATCTCATCTCATATAAACTTAATTTTAATAATAAACTTACCATATTTAGTGCTCAAAGAAAAGCATATACACCAATAATTTCACAACACATTTGCATATTACAGTCACATTCATTTTTTGTCAATCTCTATTGATGTACAATACGTTAAAACAATGAACATCATCACACACTTAAAGACACACATATAGAACATAGTTAATAGATTTCACCAATAAGATCAATACATATATGATATAAATGCATGTTACCAACATGCATAGTAAACTCAAAAACTAAAAGAAACCAAAACATGGGATCTATTTCTGAAGATATTCATGTTCTTCCAAAATGTTCACCTTTTGAAGTAGAAGAAGATGATGATGCATGTCTCTCTGCTATGCTTCTTTGTTGTGGTCCAATGATTTATACTTCTGTATTAAAATCTGCCATTGAATTAAACCTATTTGATATTATATCAAAGGCAAGTTCACCAGGTGTTTCAGCATCCTATGTTGCTTCACAGCTACAAACAACACAGCATCCTCAATTACCTCGAAGGCTCGATCGAATGTTGTGTCTGCTTGCAAGTCACTCTCTTCTTATTTGCTCTACAAGAACAAATGAAGAAGGTGTGATTGAAAGAGTTTATGAATTGTCATTGGTTGGTAAATATTTTGTCAATGATGAGAAGAATGGTTCTGTTGCTTTGTTCTCAACATTTATGAGTCACCAAAAGCTCGTGGATGCATTGTAAGTAATTTTTTATACAATATACAAATCTATTTATCTATTATATTTTATTTTTTGAAGGATTTATCTATATACGTTGAGTAAAAAAAGTATATCTATATCTATCTTACTCACCAAAAGCTCTTTGATTTTTTTTTTAATATAAATTTTGTAAAGATGAACCATATTCTCTTTATAGTGTTAAAAAAATCAAATTAAAAAAAAGGATAATATATGAAAATTTGTCTCAACTTTTTCAGTAGTGATAAATAAATTAGTGACATTTTTTAGTATCTCTAATGTAGTCCATAATCCTATGTTTTCTAGTTGTGTTTAGTAACCATCTCTTTAAGTATTGATAGCTCATTGGTTTTGTCGTTCGCATTCATTCACCCTTCGATTTTTATTGTTGAAGCATATTTCATGTCTTATGTCTCTCTTGTTCGTTTTCTACTATGCTTTGAATTTACATTTTTTCCTTCTCAATCAAATCATAACATAACAGAGAGTGACATATAATTTGATCTTTCTTAGCTTTACAACAAACAATTCTCTCGTCGACATTTATATTATTACTTTAATGATTTGTCAACAAAATTTATATGTTTAATGACTGTGGACCAGCAAAATAGAAAGAAAAAAAATTGTACATTCATTTATTCATATTTTACTACAAAGATATTGTTTTAAAAGAAAGGTATCATAGTTCGTTAAAAAAACAGGTACCATAGTAAGATACGATATGATTTTGTAAAGAAATTACATTATCGGTGTCTATTTGTTAAACTCTTGTATTATACTCCCTCTTCTTTTTTATAAAGAAAAATGCTAAACATGCCGACAAATACTGTCCCGAGAGGTTTCCGAAGGCTATTTTCATTTTCTCTCTCATGCTGATTTGCCCTCTCTTCTCCGTGAATTCCGGACATACTTTATTGTGATTGGCTACCGATGAATTCGGGATAACCTCAGGACGTTTTCTTTCGCTTTAAATAGCCGGCTGTTTTATAAAACATAATTAACCTTTTAGGTTTACTGAATAATAAATGTATATGGTCTATATTATAAGATGTATACGTTAGTTATTCAATGAACTTAAAAAGCGAATTGTTTTTCATAGAAAATGTCTGTGGAAATATATAAGTTTTTTTTTGGAAGGAAGGAATAAATTATACAAAATATAGACAAAAATCGTACTCCAAAAACCCTTGTGCTTGAAATCAATAAATTATGACAAACCGCAATTATTTATTGGTTATAAGGATGCAAATAAAAAATGTCTGAAAGTCACCTCCATCATCATTATTTTCAAGATTTTAAATTGTAGTTGTATTCACTAGAGATGTATAAATGAGGTGAAACTATTCATGAATTTCTCAGGATCAATTCCTTAAATTTTCAATCAAATTATTTTAATTAAATACAAAATCTTAAAATCAGGGCCTGTCTAACAGATTAAGAGGTCTAAAGCAAAAATTTTAATGTGACCTTTAAGAAAACAAAATATTTATATAAAATCAATTTTGTGGAGACCAAAATTTGAATTCATGACCAAGAGTAATTGAGGTTTTTTTGGTAATCAGTTAAGCCATGCAAATGTCTGTAATTATCTGTCATATATTATACTTATAACTAAATTAATTTTTTAAAGGCCTTTTTTCCACCTAAAATTTTGAGGTCTAAAACCCTTGCTTGGGTTGCTTTGCCCTTAGGTCGGCCCTCCTTAAAATTGATGCCAATTATTTAAATAAATCAAACATAAATCCGATATACTGGACATAACAGCTTTTGACTACCCCCAAAGGATATTACTATATATACTACTTGTTCCCAAAAAAAAAAAAATTACTTTACTACTTAAAAAAAATGTTTTGACTTCTAAGATCAAAACAATAAAAACCTCTAGGCTAAACAACTAGATAAAAATCTCTAGTCAAGTTTGATCCACCCATCCCTTTTACAATATAAGTTCAAAATTCGAGTTTTGACTCTACTCGTTTAGTTCGCACCCATAAATATTGCAATTGTGATTGCGACATTTGATAAGTTTTCTCCAACATTTGATATTGGAGAAAATTGTAGACAAATATCTACAATTATGGAGAAGAATTTCGAAATTAACATAAATTGCGACTGCAATTGCAATTGCGAACAATAACGCAAAACTAATTAGTTTTCCTCTTCCTCTAACGAATTGAAGGATAAAATTTTTGACCAAGTTATGTTTCATGTTTGTCAGCAACAATTTTAAAGAGGTACTTTCAGACTGTGATAATGGACTATACATGAAAGTTCATGGAATGCCAGTTTATCAAGGCATACAGTCTGACCCAGCTTGGAATCATGTGTTTAACAAAGCAATGGCTAATATTTGCACAATTGAAATGAAGAAGATATTAGAAAAATACCAAGGATTTGAAGGAATATCAATATTGGTTGATGTTGGAGGAGGAATTGGACAAAGTTTGAATATGATAATCTCCAAGTATCCTTCTATAAAGGGCATTAATTTTGATTTGCCCCAAGTGATACAACATGCTCCAATTTATCCAGGTATATCACTTTCCATAAATATGTATTTGAGGATTCAAGTTGTATGTTTCTTGCCAATTTCTCTCTAGTGAAATTTTGATAAAACTACCGAAATATTTCTCTCTTTTCTTATCTAATTTTATCACTTAATACTGTTTTCTACTAATATGTTATTTTTTCTAAGGTTAAGTATGCTTTTAGTTCCACAAAAACCAAAAAAAAAAAACCATGATTTTTAAGTTTAGTCCCAACATGAAATTTTATTCAATTTTAGTTCCTACATTTATTAACTCTTACAAAAAAATATGCGACTGGGATGATCAAAGGCTGTGGGGGACATTTGATCCTGCAATACCCCTCTTCACTTCATTAGTGTATGTGAGTTTTGTCGTTGAACTATTTTACTCATAAAAAATAAAATAAGAACTCAAATAGAATAAAAAAAAGTCAATAAACTAAGAGAGAGGAATAACATCAACGGAAGCGCAGACATCACAACTAAGTTGACACCTCCAATCAGCCGCTATTCTATGTTGCCAAATAAAATAAAATTTAAAGACTAGATTAAAAAAAAATGGTGAATTTTACTGAGATTATGGTAATTATTATATTTGTATTTTTTTCTTGTCAGGATTTGAAACCCTAGACCTCTAATTCATTAACTCTTTTAACGTCTTAATCTCTTAGTTCAACTAAGTGATGAGATTAAGATTAAAAATCTATATCTTTACTTTTTTCTGAGTGAGAGTATAGGGACAAAAAAAAAAAATTATTACCTACATCTTCCACCCTATGTCTTTAATATGTATAGCATGTTTGTCATTAATGACTGAATTATCGATTCTATAAAGGGATTGAGCAAGTTGAAGGAGACATGTTTAAAAGTGTCCCAACAGGTGATGCCATAATATTGAAGGTTAGTCAAGACTCTATCATACCATATTTACAGTAGTATGAAATAAAATTAATTATGTTCATGAAACCATATACACAATTGAGTAACAATAACATTTTTAATGTGGTTGGTTAATGATTTTAGGCTATATTGCATAACTGGTCTGATGAAAACTGTTTGAAAGTTCTAACTAAGTGCTACAAAGCTTTACCACAACATGGAAAAGTGATTGTTGTGGACTTCATAATGCCTCAAGAAATTCAGCATACAAAAGCAGATAAGATGATAACTAGCTTTGACAACCTCATGTTCTTGGATGGTGGTGTTGAAAGAACAGAGAAAGAATTTGAAAAGTTATGCAAATGTTCTGGATTTTCCAGTTTTGAGGTTGTTTGTCTTGCCTTCTCTGCCCTAGGAGTGATGGAGTTTTCTAAATAAATAAGCAACTATTATGTAAGGAATACAATAGATAGTATTTATACCATAAATTTGGCTTGTCTAGAAGTGATCATATAATAAAGTTAAAAAATCAAGGGTTCATATTTCAATACATATTTATAATTTGTAAAGTATATGATATCTATCATAGATTTGTTAAATATAAATAAGAGTAACATTTTCTACAAATTCTAGCTCGACTACAAAATATCGAAATTGTTATACCATAAACTCAAAGAAAACCGTAACTCGGGGAAAACAATTGAAGACATATCTCAAGCATCTATTAAAATTAGGCAGACTATATCATGTTAAACCAAAGCATCAAGCAACAAGCGTTGAACATCAATGAGTTTTGATTTAACTGTAAAACATCAACTAGTAATTCTATGGTCACCTCTAGTGAATGTTTTAATTGTTCTGTCGTGTGTGAAAGGATTTCTGAGTTAATCGAGTGTGTTCACCCTTGAGTTGGATAGAAATCCTTGTTGATTGGTTTGATAAGACCATTGAGTTTGTTGAACAAGGTGATGGAGAAGAGTTGAGTATTTTCTTTGCTGACCATGTGATGATGACACTCTTGAAAGAATATGTCAAGTTATACATGATGCTAGCCTCCTTAATACTAGTGACAAAATTGGTAGTTCAAAATTTTTCTAATATTTCTTGAGGATGTTTTATAGTTTACCAACATAGCATGAGATTGAGTTAAGTATTGACCTTGTGTTGGGTACATGGCATGTTATGAACTTAGGAAGCAATTATAAGAGCATTTCGAAAAGTAGTTCATTATACCCACAATTTCACTTGGAGCTCCTTATGTTACAAAGAGTCCCATGTGAAATGGTTCATTAGACCTCCCAGATGCTTCTATGCATTCGGTATAAAATAGTTACAAGGGAGACTTCCAACAAGAGTTGATCTTTGGTAAAGAGGTGTCATTTAAGATGAAGGGTTTTGCTAGAAGACACTCATGAAGGTGTCTTTTAGCAATCCACACTTTGAAGTGTGATTATCAATTTTTTAGTTATAACTTGCTAAAAGACATCTTCATAAAAATTAGTTAGTGTCTTTTAGTAAATATCTGTAGGATAACTTGCTAAAAAACACCTTTATAAAGGGTGTTTTCTAGCAAAAACTCAAATATGTAAACCAACAACTGTGTATGTTACGCTTCGATTAAATTGAAATGCAAAATATAAACACTTCATAATTCTTTATCTAAATTATATCTTAATATAAGAATATGTTAATGATTGCTCAAAAAAGAATATGTTAATGAGTGTCTTTGATGCATTGATTAAGAAGAGTATAATATTCTTTTTAAAAATTTTAAAATTTTTTTTAATATTAAATTTCTATATTAGTTTTTAACGATTGCTCTTAGAACACTGGTTAACATAACCCATTATTATTATTATTCTTTAAAAATACATGACCCTTTAATATAATATACCATTGCATCTTTCAAAAAAGAAAATATATAATATACCATTGCCGTGTTCAAGTAATTAATTGAACGTACTCATAAAATTTGACCCGAAATCTCATCTCATAAACTTGAAAGCACCAATAACTTAACATCAAATATCAAAACCATATGGTGTAGATTAATTTCATCTATAAAAGGTTAAAAACTCAAGCAACAACATACAAAGAAAAGCAACAATGAATTCCACTAACACTGAACAAAATAATCTTCCAAATCCAAACGGTTCACTTCATCATGAAGATGATAATGATGCATGTCTTTTAGCTTTACAACTTTCATTTGAGCCATTGGTTTTTAATTCAGTATTGAAAGCTGCAATTGAACTAAACTTGTTTGAGATCATATCTAAAGCAAGTTCACGTGGTGTTTCAGCATCCTATGTTGCTTCAAAACTACCAACAACACAACATCCTCAATTGCCTCGAAGGCTTGATCGAAATGCTCTGTCTTCTTGCAAGTCACTCTCTTCTTGTTTGTTCTACAAACACAAATGAAGAAGGTGGAAATGAAAGACTTTATGAATTATCACTAGCTGGTAAATATTTTGTCAGTGATAACAGTAAGGGATCAGTCTCGTTACATACAACATATCTGAATCGTAGATCCAATGTTGATGCTTTGTTAACAATCTTCTTGCATATATATATATATATATATATATATATATATATATATATATTGACAAATTCTTGTATATATCTTTGATATCTTGAATCATAGTTATAAATTGTGGCATGTGATTGCAATTATGTAAGAGGGTCGGTCCAATAATTTTTAATAGTAAGTGAATCGTTAAGCAAGTGTGAATATATACGACATTTTTTGTTAGAATATGAAGCCTTTTTACAATATGAAGCTTTTTTACACGTAAAATCTAATGAAAAATAATTTTTTATTCGAAGGTCTAATGCGATGGCTTTACTATCCTTACCCTGGTCTGGTCTCGGTTATGCAGCTACAATTGAGGTTCTGAATCTTGTGATGCTGCAGAAACTTTTACATTATTGTATTGTGGCCACAATTTAAAATTAAAGTTAAATCCACTTTTCTCCTTTGGCATTTGAACGAGTTTTAGTTTATTATGTGAAAAAGACTTCTGAAAGTTTAACCTTATTATTTTATTTTATTTTTTTGAACTCAAAATAAGATTAGTTTCTTTTAAACCGTGGTGATATCAAATTATGAAATTAAAGCTATTTTCAACCCTTTCATTTGGGTAAATTTTAGTGCATATTACCAATTTAGTGTTTGATGTTGGATAACTTGGACAACAAAATTATTGAAAATTTAAATATCTCTAAAATTGAATGAAACTTTTTGGATCACATTGGTCCTTTTTGGGTCTGTAAATTTAGTTGCTAAAATTGCAATTTCAAAGAGACTAATCTAATCAAAGACTTTTAATTTCATTTTAGAATTTTATTAATTTTAGGAATTAAGTTCTCTAACTCTCTAGTAGTTTCATTTCATGAGCTACGTTGGGATACAAATGGTTGTTTTTTAACCATACATCAATATAATTTCTCTAAATCTCCACATTTGACTAAAATTGAATCAAAATAGTAGTTGTTTGACTAATATTTTGTCAGTGACTAATATTGAATCAATATAATTTTAGCTTTCAATTAAAATCAATTTTGCAACCAATATAAACTCATTTGGAATAGTCCGGTGATGTTTGTTTCGGACTCTTCTCAAAATCTGAAGTTGAATTCTCTTATATATCAACTTAAATGGACTAATTTAACTTCTTAAAAAAAACTTTGCAACAGATATAAATTATGCAAAACTTTACTCATACACATAAACTTATCGTAGTTTTTTGTGTTATATTTTTTTGCTATAGTTTCAATTTTAAAGAAGTGCTTTTTTTTTTGAGAGAAATTTTAAAGAAGTGCTTCTTGACTGTGATTCTGCCTTATTCGAAAAAGTTCATGGAACGCCAATTTATCAAGCCATACAATCAGACTCAGCAATGAACAACGTTTTCAACAAAACAATGACCACTATGTGCACATTGGAGATGAACAAGATACTTGAAATATATAATGGATTTGAAGACATATCATTGTTGGTTGATGTGGGTGGTGGCTTTGGCCAAAATTTGAATATGATAATCTCCAAATATCCTTCCATAAAGGGTATTAATTTTGATCTGCCACCAGTGATAGAAAACGCTCCAGATTATCCAGGTATATCTTTTACATTAGGTCACCTATTGACTGAGCCAAAAAATATTAAAAAAATCAGCTATTGAAATTGAAATTATATGGGAAAATAATTTTAAAATTTTGATTTTTTATAGATGTAGCTACAGATTTTTAACAGAAATTCCATTACTAACATAATATAATATTAACAAAACATATATGAAACACTACCTTTCAACATGCCCAAGAAGAGTATGAGTAACTTTATTTGTTTATCTCCTAACAATTCAGTACAATGAAGTTAGGGAAACTACTAAGTGTTCTTGAAACATTGTTTAAGGAACTAAAAAAGGTCATTTTTGTATAAAAAAAATGATGTAATTATGATTTTGAAAAGTATTTAACTTATATTTTTAAGAAACATATTCTTATGCATTCCGTAAGACTTTGAAATTAATTGATCGATAAGATCTCAATATCCTAAGACTTGTTTGCAAGTTTGAAGAAAAAGGGAGGGAAGACTTAAAAAAAGGGAAGAAGCAAGTGAAAAAAAATTGAGAACTTTGAGAGAGAATGGCCGTAGAGAATTCATTTTTCTTCATAATAAAATTTTTGTCTGATTTAGGGAATAAAAAATTTATTACTCTCTACAAAAATAATCTTTTAAAAAAAATGTAAAGATTTCTTTATTTTTCAAAAACACCTTCATTTCTTTTGAGAATTGAAAAAGATCTGTGCTCGTTTTCCATCCAAAACATTCTCTCCTCTTCAAATACTCAAACAAAGGCTAAAAAGTTAATCTTGGAGAGATATATAAATTTAAAATTTTGTTATCAGGTGGGGGAGGAACTGATCTGTCCCACAAATTCACTTCTTCCTATGCTTAACACAAAAAATAAAAATAAAAATTAGGAGTATAAAAATTGACAGAAACAAATGAAGGTACTTTCTAATTTTCTTTTTTGTTGAAAAAATAACATATTTATAGATGAATAGCACTTTTTTCCCTTTAAATTTTACAAGCTAATTTGAAAAAATAAATCTAGTTGTGTGAATATCTTATCCATATATTTGAGGTCTCTGCTAATGGTATTGTCAAAACAAAATATAAAAAAATGCTAATAAGTGAATTTTTTCAAATAATGTGAAGGGATAGAGCATGTTGGAGGCGACGTGTTTGAAAGTGTGCCAAATGGTGACGCCATAATATTGAAGGTTAGGTCTAAACTCTACCATACCTACTTATTAATATTTGTGATTATATTTTTCCTAATGATGTAAAGTCGTTTTCTTTAAATTGAATAAATATTTCCATGTGATTGATTAATAATTGTAGGCCGTATTACACAATTGGTCAGACAAAGATTGTTTAAAAGCTTTACACAATTGCTACAAAGCTTTGCCACAAAATGGGAAGGTAATTGTTGTGGAGCTTATAATGCCTGAAGAAATTCAAACAACAGAAAAAGATAAACTGGTTACTAGCTATGACAATCTTATGTTTATGGGTGGTGGCAGTGAAAGAACAAAGAAAGAATTTGAGAGTTTGTGCAATAGCTCTGGATTTTCAAAATTTGAAATTGTTTGTTGTGCTTTTTCTTCTTTGGGAGTGATGGAATTTCGTAAATGAAAAATAATATATGTTTAGTACAATAATCCATATATTTTATTATTAGTACAATATTTATGTATGGGCATAATAAATAAAAAAAGTCAATCCATTCTACCCAGAAAAATTGATACATATCATATGTGAGGATGTTAGATTTGGTCAGATGTATGGATAGTATATGTTTTTCTGCGTTGTTGTCTATTACTTTTAGTTGTTAAAATATTATTTTATTTTGCATTAAACATTCTTTTTTTTTTTGACAAGTGCATTAAACATTCATGATAATAGTCTTTTTAATGATTAAAAATAAGCATATAGAAATCTTTTTATAACAATACAATATATAAAGGGTATACATTTTAGGCTTTTTTTTCTTTCTTTCTATTTATACCTTTTATTTAAATTGTTTTATCATTTTTATGATACTGTTTAAATTATCAATTAAGAAATTAGGGAAATCTTGTTAAAATAGAAACAATCCATGACTACGAGAATAAAAATCCGCAATAACAAGTTTTATTTTATTTTATTTTATGAAGTTGTGTAGTTATAGGTTTATGTTTTGATGATGTTTATTAGGTAGTTTTTTTTCCTTTCTATTTGATGATGTTTAGATATTAGTTGTTATTGTCTAGTATCATGTTAAAGCACACCTAGCAATCTTGCCTCATGTGTCATATGATACCTTATTGCCTTTTGTGTTGATTGTATGAAGAAAACTTCATTTTTGGTCAAAATGATTTTCTTGTCAATTGATTCGATTCAAACTTTCTTGTATCATATCACTCAAAGTTCCTGCCAATTTTCCATACATTTTGATTCAATTCATGATTCGATTCAATATATTGTTTTTGGCTAAAATTTTTGCACTTGCCACTCTTTTCTATATATACTCATATTTTTTGGGGGGTTTTGGAAACCTTGTTGAACTTAGACTTTGGGTGGGGGAATTCCATATGGCCACTCTAGACTCGGCTCACCATTGTTTTCCCATTGAATCATTTTTCCTAATGTAGGGTTATTTTGGTCAAGTGGATTTGTAATCCTTGATTGTTCACTAACTTTACTTACTAGAAGTCAAGTGTCATCAAATCCACCAGGGTTTGTACATATACATCTGATTATGCATGTATCTTATAGGATTAGTCGATGCAGGTGAGAAACTAATCCATGGTTGTTGGATTAGATAATGTAGAATGGGTGTTGAATTCCTATTGTTGGGCTGCAGGCGTATCCTCGACCACAAGACATATTGCTTGCTTACATAGTACTGTCATAAGGTGGAACATGCGGCACATCGATGTGTCCTACAATTTTAGGTGGCCTCTTTATTGTACAAATTTGATATGCTTGAAGGTTTGCATGATAATAAGAAGTATTGGCCACTAGATGCCCCACAGGGTTAGCTGTGGCAAAGATACTAGGTTGGGAATAAGGTATAGCATGTTCCAATTGTATAGGAATCAACTGAATCTGTTGAGGTCCTACTGGAGTGTTGGTGACTGAATTGTTGTCAAAACTGGCTCGCACAACCTCCAAAATATGTGGCTTGTTAAAACTCGTTTTGTACAATGGGTTTCACATTATCAGTAAGTTGTTTCATGACATGCTACATGATGTCATGTATCCCCATGTCAATATGTTGTCTTGTCATTACTACTAGAGTCTCAAGCGGTTGTACCCCATAAACACTAGAAGGAGCCATGGTAGTTGGCATTTCGAGTGTTTGCAAAGGCTCGATCTGTCGAGACTGCCTTATTTTAATTTTTCTAATGATGATTGTTCCATGCCGCTGAAACTCTTTTCAGACCTTAGGTGCATACACCTAACGTAACCATGACCTAGAGAACTGAATTTTTCAACAGTAAAGGTTGTGTTGTCCAACTAGCGTGTCAATTTTTTTAATGTAAGATTAAATCAATCGACGTCGATTGAGTTTCCCAAACAATTATTTCTTTTGCTTTAAGTGATTAACTCTGAGCGAGGATATCTTTCCCTCAACTATGAGTTCCCTAACTTCCCCTATAAAGCGCTATGTACGCTTATTTTTAGGTTTAAGCTGCACTAAAGAGATGAAAGTGCAAATAAAGGGATGAAAAGTGAAAACAAGCTTGTTTGATTGATTGGATGTGTTAATTACAATGTATAGACAAAGTATATATAGTGTTGCTATTTTATATTTTACTAGGCAAATGACATGGACTTCACTACTTAAACTTCCTTTCGCCAAATTTTGCTGGTTGAGCGTGATAACTCCCTTATTAATGGGATTGTGGACTTCAATCTTCTCTCCTCAATATGATCCGCTGACAAGTTCCTTGGCGCACAACTTCCCTAGAGATTATGTCTTTCCCTTCACTCTACAAAGTGATTATTGGTGCTTGGATAAAAAAAAACGTGGAATTATCGCGTCGTTGTCCAATCGTACTACATTTTGACTCATTTTTGAGTCTCTGAAGACCCACATTCTAATTTAATTTTATCAAGAAAGAATCATTTCTTTCACTCGACTGTTCTAACATCTTCTAACCTTTCCTTGAATGGAAGACTTCTTCGCTAAATGATCTAATTATCGGTTTGCATAAATCGACTAACAAAATAACTATCTTTACATGTAAATAATCTTTAACACCAAAATAATATTTGAATTAGTGTATCATATTTTCATATGAAATCAAATTACTCCCTCTATTGTAATGTGTAAAAGCAAACAAAATTTCCATACAAAAATATTGAATATTGTCTAAGTCCAACAATGTTAGATATATACAAAGTACAAACTCAAGTTGTTATGATAAAGTACAATTTGAGTTGGTTGCACACTTTTCACACTTAGGCATATGAGTATAATCATTAAATGATTTGAGTATTATAATTTTTGAAGATTATTTTATAATTTTGAATATTATTTTTCCCAAGGAACCTGCTAGAAAATTGTGACAGAACAGAACAAATTTGATCTTTCAAAAACTTGATAAGAAAATTCTAAACAGAAGGTAACGGAAACCGTCGCTGAACTCAACTCAACTCGCCGGACAATCCATCGGAGTAGGTCGCCGGCCACCGGAAAATCCAACAAACTCGTCCAGGTTCATCTTTCTCCATTTTCCGTAATTTCCTTTTCATCTCCTGTATCACCCGCGAATAAGATTCCTCCGCAATTTCCGGTGGCGACTTGCCGGAGAGCTCCATTCTCCGTACCGCGCTAAACTGACGCGATTGAGAATTCTAGCTTCGCACATTGTATTGCAAATTTTGAAAATTACGGTTTTACATATAACTCTATATATGTGTATTTTAATTTAGGGTTTTTGAAAGTTTTACTTTTGTCTCTTAAATTGAATTTTGAATTTTCTATGAATGGTTTACCTAGTTGTTAATTTATTGATTGATTTTTCGAATTAAATGTTGTATAAGTTCTTCAGCTTGTTGAGGATTGTTCATAATGCACTGTTTGTGTTCTTGACAAGTCATGGGTCTAAATTGCGGTCACGGTTACTCTGTGAATCATGATATTGCGGTCACGGTTAATCTTTGAATCATGATATTCTGGCAAATTGTGGCCGATGAAACCGAAGTTGCAATGCTGTTGAGTAGATATCTAAAACTTTTATATTGCTGTTGTTGATTTCATTTTAGAATCATCGCTTGAATGTTGAATAAAAATCACTATAACACCGACACTTCTGAATGGAACAGGCAGGACACAGCCACATGTGATACATTCCATTAATTCATTTTTTCAAATTTTAACTGGTGTAGACGTGTCGGTGTCGTGCCTGGTGTCTGTGCTACAAAGATAGAAATTGATATATTCTTAGCAAGTTCTATTGTGTTTTGTGATTGATTCGAAGTTTCATGTGAACTGGAGCTTTGATTCTGCGTTTTTTTACTGTTACAAAGCATGTGTACATTTTTCTATGGAACTCTTAGGGTCCGTTTGGTTCGAGAATTAGGAGGGGAGGGGAAGGAAGGGGAGGGATTTTAACGGAGGGGAGGGGAGGGGAGATATTTTAATTAAAAACGTGTTTGG
>Ga0315914_1001272_pt1 | contig 37076 bp, 22 predicted proteins | sample MpolenodulesMG_FD_203920 | JGI IMG/M metagenome (GOLD analysis project Ga0315914, IMG submission 203920) | Medicago polymorpha root nodule microbial communities from Los Angeles, California, United States - elongated nodules | ecosystem: Host-associated > Plants > Roots > Nodule | place: USA...
TTTGATATTACATTTTAGTGGAACTCTCCTTGGAAGTGCAAGGGGGACAAGACTACTTCCGGTTTGTGGAAGGAACCTGTATAATTGCTTGTGTTCTTTATTCTTCTGTTCTTTACATTTATCCGCTGCACAAAGACTCTGAACTCACTCAGACTCTAAACTACTTCATACTCTGAACCTGAGAACAGGTATTCAGAACGTAAAAGAAGAAGTTTTCAAAAACACAATTCAAACCCCCTTGTAGTTTTTCTCACCTTCAATTAAATTGTTTTACTAGCGCCAAGAGTAATACTTCAATTAAATTGCTGTAATTAAAAGTAAAACATAACAAGTAGGTTGTATACTGGATAGATGATTTTCAATGTTTATTTTTTAAGTGCTAGTTGAAATTCTGGATGTTGTAGGTACAAGAGGCTAACTGGGAATTATACAAGAAACAAAAAGAAGCAGAAGCAATTCTGTATGAGAAGAAGGCAGAGGCAGAAGCGCAAAAAGCATTGGCAGATTCCACATTTTATGCTCACAAGCAAGAAGCTGAAGCAGAGCTATACGCAAAGAAAAAAGAGGCAGAGGGGATTGTGACACTTGGGAATGCTCAAGGAGCGTATGTAAGTACACTTCTCAATGCACTTGGAAACAACTACACAGCAGTAAGGGATTACTTGATGATAAATGGTGGCATGTTTCAAGAGATTGCTAAGATTAATGTCGAGTCGGTACGCGGACTTGAGCCTAAGGTTAGTATTTGGACTAACGGTGGTGATAATGGTGGGGGAATAACTGAAGGTGCCATGGGTATGAAAGAAGTTGCTGGTGTCTACAAGATGTTGCCACCTCTGTTTAAGACTGTCCATGAGCAAACGGGCATGTTGCCTCCTGCTTGGATGGGATCCTTATCTGACAAAAGCTCTTAATTAGGACTTAGGAGATGCAAGTATTGGGTTTACAGTAGTAGTAGTACCTTTTAGTTTGGTAATTTAGCAGTAGTACCTTTTATCGTGTGATACATGATGTGTCTGAGATTCACTGGTCTTTTCTAGTTTTAAGTTCAGTTTTATTTATTTATATGCTAATTTAATTTAAATTTCTCTACATGCTTGGTACTTTATGAATTGAATTTTCGCAATAAAAACAAAACTCTCTGGTTTTCAGGAACCCCTAGTAATTTTGAAATTTAAAGTATTATAAAGAGTTATTTATTAATTTTGCATTCAAAAAACAAATATCGGTGGAAAATTGTTATATCCACCTATCCTTGTAACGGTGGAAGTGCAAATCAACTACAATTTTTTTTGTAGAGAAAAAGTTGGTTACACCTTTTTGTTTCTAATTAAAAAATAAATATGTGTGAAAATTTGTTATATCCGAGGATATTCCATAATATTTGTTTTTAAGTCATGTTTTAAAAAACAAATAAATTTAGATTTCCGATGACCATTATCCGTAATTTTTTAACAAATCAATTAATTTCATAGTTATCCGTGTAAATTTGTTACAGTTGTAATAACCATTATCCATAAGTAATTTGAAAATAATATTATTTTTTTTTAAAATGACCATTATGCACATAAAATTAAGGAAATCATAAGTTTTAAAGAGGACAATTATAAAATTTTGTTGTACTTCAACTTTCATATATTGTTAGTAGATAGAAGAACCCTTCTCCACCACTCATTCCAACTCCAAACAATACCTCTCCCCATATATATCAGCAATACAAGCATGTTTTTCTTCAGAAAAAAATGAAGTGATCTTGAAAACGAATTTTGAAGACTTAGGACCCAATCCAATTTATATCCAATCAAATTTGTTCAATTTCATTCTAGTCATCAAGATTCATCTCGTCATTAGTTGACCGTAGAGGCATGAGAGAGATATGAGAGAATATGTGATTGGAAAATAATTATTATGTTTTTCAATAAGATGCATAACATTAGCATGAGGAATACAAATCTACATAACTACCAAAAGTTTTTATCCATGATTAAGTTGACCAAAAGAAGATTGCAACAACGTGTAGATAGCTTGCCAACCATTTTGAGAAGGATGTACACCGTCCCAAAAGAATGAAAGCTCTGGTTTCTCACATACACTATATTTCTTTTCTCCTTTATCATCCACACTTCCACAATTATTTTTCAAACCATCTCCCACACAACACGCTTTCAATGGATTCATCAGTGTTGAGTTTTCTGTACAATGGAGAAAAAAATAAGTCATTATCAATTTACATTTACGTTCTTAACGAATCACAATCAATTATATGTGCAACTTTACAGCAAAAATTAAGAAACAATCGTCAGATCATTAAATTTTTGTTGTTATTTCAACTTTTTCTACTATATATATCGTGCTTATTAGAAAGAAAAAGTTCAAAAGAACGTACCATCGCGCTTTTTCTGCATAGTTTTAATTGTAGAGAGGAAAGCGTTGTAGAGGTCTAATGTCACATAAACCGGTTTTCCAACTTGTTGGTTAAGTTGTAGCACAGTTTGGAGTAGTACCTTGTTGTGATTTTCCGAGACCAAATTCAAAAGGTCGACGCAACTAAGATGAAAAGTTACAGCGTTTATCCGAGGTAAACACCCGAGTGGTTCCAATAACCCAATTGCTACTTTATTTATTCCTAAATTGTGGATGCGTTGAACATTTAAGGATAGTTGATTGATAAGGGTTGTAGTGAAGGATTTTATCTCCTACCAAAATCAAAAACAAAAAACATAAATATATTAGTAGAGAAAATTAATTAGCAATAAAAAAGTCCATGGCTTAGTGTAAGTATAAATGTGAAGCAAAATTATGTTAACCACTCACTGTAATGGTTTTATTGTTTACTATAAAAGCCTCGTAATCGTTGCCAGCAGCGGTCACAAGGGCAACAGAGGATTGAAGGTCTTGTTTGGTATAGACATTTTGTTGGATTAGCTTCTCAAGTGAGTCAATTTGGACAGTCATATTTGGTCCATCCTTCAATGTTTGGAAAACACCTGTTCCTCCATAAGCAAAGTTGATTCCATATTGTAGAGTTGACGAATTTCTCAATGCATATGGTGTAGGGGTTTCAATTTTCAGAAAAGAAGCTGCGTGTAATAACACAAACATGCATGAGGTTAAATGAATGAATGAATGAAATCAAACCAACAGGAATAAACAGTGCAAATTAGTATGGCTATGCCCAGTTTTGTAGTAGTTATTTGACAAACCCTAGAGCTGATCAGAATATAAGAACAGAATTATTTTATGCATACTAACTACCATGCTACAAAATCGGAATAATCTAAAAGTGTGATTTAGTAGTATTCCATAGACGAGAAGATAGTTACCAATATAATCGATAAGAACACGACCATCACTGAATCTTCCAGCAGGTTTACCAGGAAATGTGATTCCATAAGGTGATTTGCACGATGGTGAGCCCACAAAATTGCCTGTGTCAGCATATGAGTCTCCAAATACAAACAATTTTACAGAGTTGCTTTTGTCGTATACACCATATGATTTCTTAGTCCCTTCAACTACTTCTGTAACATTTGCATTAATATTTAATTTTTGTCACATGATTTCGAATGACATTTAATTGAATTATTATTATGTTGGCTATGAATATATGCGTTAATACCTGATAAAGTGAAAAGGAGAAAAAACAAAGGGAGATGCGTGATTATGAGTTGCTTCGCCATTGTTGATCATAAACAATTGGGTGATGTGAAAGTGTATCATTCTCTCCTATCCTATTTATAAGCACAAATGGTTGATACAGGTTACTGTAGATAGGTCATTGAGTTGACCAGAAATGTGTGAATGATGAAGTAATTTCCATTGTGAAATTTTTGTGTTGACTATCAATAAATATTGATAGACCCATCTCTTTAATATAAAATAAATCATTTTATATGCCCTATTTATTGGTTTATTCAAAAGTACAAATGTCCTATTTATTGGTAGATATGAAATTATGACTATGGAATGATGAGATGATTTTATACTATACGAAGAAAAAAGATCAATAAACGTTTGTTAAGAAAATCAATTATCCTTATACCGTATTTAATATATTAACATTTACCAAAATATTTATGGGCTAAATTAGTTAGCCGATGTCGGATGAGTTTTCTCAATTGTGATATCCTTGTGCGGTACCAAAATCTTCAACGGTGCCAAAAAAAAATTTGTGATATCCTTGTTGCAAACAATTATCGTTGAGGGAGAAACTTTGTCCTGTTTGGGTTGATCAGATAGTGTTAACTTGATACCTTGGAGTGTGTTTATCCTCAAGTTTAAACCTCACCGGTGCTAGTTTGGGTAGGCGGGTTTAACTTCTTCAAAAAAAAAAGTAGTTGAGGGTTCTCTAACTTCTCCCATAGAACGATGGATACAATTGGTTTTTTTTTTTTTAAGAAATGTACAATTGTTTTTGAGTTGCTACACTGAGATTTTATAATTGTGAAAATAAGTTGGTTTATAATTGATCAGATGGGTAAATTATAATGTATGAACAAAGTATTTATAATATGTTTATTGCCTATCAGCCAAACAACGTAAACTACATTGCTTAACCTCCATTCAACAAATTTCTGCGGGTGTTGCATGATAACTCTCTTGATAGTTAGATCGTTGCGTTGGCAAGGCTTGTTTGGTGTCGAGAGTAGGAATCGTGGCTTTGTCACGTCATTGTCCAGTCCCAATATGTTTTGACTCGGTTATAGGGTTCTCCTCAAAGTTGACCGATTCAAAATAACTTATAATTAGTCAATTTTAATGAATAAATCAGGTGTGTCTAATATGGACCTCTAAAAAATGGTTAAAAGGCGCAGACTTGTACCATTTTTTATAGACTAGATATAAGATTCACTCTTACTATGATCTATCATTTGATTTGACCGTCTTATTTTTATTTGAAAATATGTGTTACTTAACATAACTTATTCTTTCTCCCTTAACTTTTTCTACGTGTTGAAATAAATATTAAGGAGTACATATTCTCGGTATTCAAGTTGTTTCTTGTCTTTCCTTCAAAAAAAAGTTGTTTCTTGTCTTGAGATCTAGATAGAATGAGAGTGGGCAGTTACCAATGTAATCGGTGAGAACGCGACTATCAGAAAATCTTCCATAAGGTTTAACATAAAAAGTGATTACATAAAGAGGCTTATATGATGGTGAGGTAATGTAATTTCATGTATCAACGTATGAGACTATGAGTATCCAAATACAAAGAGTCTTACAAAATTGTGTATGTCGTATGAATGATGACCTCTTAGTCCCTTATGCAAAGATGATATTTGAATTTGCATTATTTTGATTGCATGTAAAAACCAAGTAAAATCATGGCGAAATCATTATATTTTCAAGAATATTTAAAGAAAATATTTTGGTATTTTAGTCATGCACTACTACTATACTTAATTAGTAAGTGTAAAGTATAGTGTTTTGTTGTTTGTTGAATAGAATATATAGTATAGTATTAGTGCATGTATTGGGTGATTCACACGCATGCAGAATAAGTATAAATACTATAAAATGATCATGTCCGTATCACCGTATGTAGACTACACACATAATGTAGTCAATGATAACGTATACGCTAATTAAGTGTGTTGGAAATATGCATCATAAGCGCTGACATGATGATGCACTGAAAATACACTTCAAACATTAATCAGCTGGGGTCGAGTCGTCCAGCTGTGCACCGGTGGATAAAACCGTTCCCAAGAAGGTATAAGTGCAATATAGATGTATCGTTCTCCTCTTTCATTAAAATAAGGTAGGTCTTCGATCGTATGTGTTTTAGAAACGAATAATGTACTTTCGTGCTTGCAAAAACTCTCTGGTATTGCCGTCTTAGTTATGTCAAAGTAGCTGAAGCGATGAGTTTGTGTATGGCACTTGACTGGGTGGTAAACTTTTAGTTAGTCAATGGTGATTTTGTGTTAGACTCTAAGAAGGTTGACCATTTATTCAAAACATATATAGGAGATGACAGTGAATTTGATTGCATAATGTAGTACTGGTTGTTTCAGAATAATTTTCAAAATTCAATGTCGAGTTTAATCGAAATCAAGTTAATGAAGTAGCTCATAAACTAGCAAATATAAGTCTCCTGCAAAGCTAGCTAGCTCCCACCTCTATATATTGATGTACCATCACATATATGATCCTTGATTGATAATGAAATGAATTGTGTGTTTCCTTAAAAGAAATAGAAACATATATGAATTGATTGTTCGATATTGAAAAAACAATACGTCTAATAGAGTATTATTACTACTTTAAGGATACACATGAATGAATATGTGCATTTAAGGTACAAACGATTAGATGAACGGTTGGATAAGCGTTTGATAGGCTAAATTGAAATTAAAGAAAGATAAGATTTATTTACTCTCTCATTACACATGTATGAATTTTATAGATGAAAGATTGGATAATCAGTCCATAGGCTAATGGAACCTTCATTTCATATGTATGTATGTACGTAACTTGATAATCATGCAAAAATGTACTTCCATACCGTTGCGAAATGTTTAATTATTTATCAAATTTATAGAGAAAAACATCTTCTGTGTGTGTGTTTCCATTAAGTGGTGAAGCCATTATTTTAAGTAAGAATAAGGAGGAAAATAAAAATTTGTGGTAAAATTTATGAAGATTATTTGTCTTGCGCAATTTTCCATACGAAACGAACTCTTCAAAACCTCTACCCCCGGTAGGGATAATACATAATATATGTAAGGTATGAGTTCGAATCCCAGACACGAACAAAAAAATAAAATAACTCTTCAAAACCTCTGGTTCCAAATTTTGAAGACTTAAGGATCCAATCTAATAATCCACCAAAATTTGTTCAATTTCATTCTAGTGAATTTCATCAAGACTCGTCTCTTCATTAGTTGAATGTAGAATTCAAATGAATTGGATTGTTTAAAAAAGAAAAACATTTTTTATGGACAAAATTTAATGTATGGTCCAATATTTGATTGCCACTAATATAAAATATTCATTTATCAAATTCACAATTTTTTTTTGAATAAAATTCACAATTTTCTTAAAGTTTGTTATAAGCACAAAAGGTGATATTTATGTAAATAACCATATGAAAAATATCTAAGTAAATGCATCTTAATTTTGTCCATTTTTTATCAATGAGAAAAAATTGAAAAAACAACATAACATAAACTAAAATCTTAGGTGTGAACATAACATAAACTAAAATCTTAGGTGTGAAGACCAAGAGAATCAACCAAAAAAAAACAAAATAGAGTCCGTCATCCGAAGACGAACTTGATTCTACACGGTAATCACGTTAAACTACCAACAATCTAATAGAAGATGAATGGTTGAGATCAAAATTGTGTGAAACCTACATAAATCTAAAATGTTAGATTGTTTTTTTGGGGCTGTTACAACAGACAATCCGAGTCCATCCCAAGAAGGCATACATCCCAAAGCCTTAAGTCATAGTTTGAGCTAGAGTTGACGGACAAGTAATTAAATTTGATAAGAGAATATGATATTGGAAAATAATTATTATATCATGAAGAATACAAATCCATAACTATCAAAAGTTCTTATCGATAATTAAGTTGACGGAGAGAAGATCGCAACAGTGTGTAGACAGCATGCCAACCATTTTGAGAAGGGTGAACATTGTCCCAAAAGAATGAAAGCTTTGGTTTCTCACATACGCTATATTTCTTTTCTCCATTATCATCCACTTTTCCACAAGTATTTGTCAAACCATCTCCCTCACAACATGATTTCAATGGATTCATCAAGGTTGAGTTTTCTGCACAATGGAGAAAGAAAAAACAAAAAGGAAGTTTACAATACAATCAGATGTTCAAACTGCAAACATATATATATTTCTTAGTGTTACTACAATTATACATCTTCAAGATTAAGAAGGAAAAATAAAATGCATTGCTTGATAAAGCATATAAAGCTAATATGTTATCTATGACGATTGGTACGTATAATAAACTTGAGTTTAATTTGGATACCTCACCAATATAAAAAGGTTTACACTATACATCAACAAATAAATATAATTCATATGAAAGTCAAATAACTTGTATAATTTGACAATTATGATTGAACGACTATTTAGAAAACTTTACATTGACTGTTTACGCAATTCCATTATAATTTTTTAACATTAGCGGCAATCAAATATTGGACAATGCATTCTTTAGAACAATATTTTTTTTTTTGAACTATTATTTAGAACAATATTTGATCATGCTTTATTTGTCACTCGATCTTAACAATTTTTTCTTTTGGAAACATAATTGTTAAAACCAAAAAAGAATGGGTCTTGCTAACTTGTGCCTAAGGGCACAAGTTAAGAAACTAAATGTAGAAATTTAATCTTAGAATTGTGCATTCATAATTTTAAAAACTTAAAAACTTATATTTTCAATGTAACATTTATCATTTATGTTTTAATTCTATTTTTAGATCATTATCTTGTGCCCTAAGAGCAAATGTTAACGTTTTTCAAAAAGAATATAGTGGTTGATTGGTAAAAAGATCAAAAGGACATACCATCATGCTTTTTCTGCATAGTTTTGATTGTAGAGAGGAAAGCGTTGTAGAGGTCTAGTGTCACATAAACTGCTTTTCCAACTTGTTGGTTAAGTTGTAGCACAGTTTGGAGTAGTAATTTGTTATGATCTTCTGAGACTAAATTCAAAAGGTCAACGCAACTAAGATGGAAAGTTACCAAAGTTATCTGAGGTAAACACCCAATTGGTTCCAATAATCCAATTGCTACATTATTTATTCCCAATTTGTGGATGCGTTGAACATTTATGGATAGTTGATTGATAAGGCTTGTAGTGAAGGATTGTATTTCCTACCAAATGAAATACAAAGAACAAATATATTAGTGGAAAAAATTGAAATACACTTCGTTGTTTCGACTGAAACGGGACTTGAGAGACTGCATTAGAGGTGGTCATCTAGTTTCTTCGGCGAAGAAGATTATTCATTAACAAAAACCAATAAAGATTTGGTACAAATAATATAGTTACAACAAAATCTTTCCTACTTATTATAAATATTTAAAGAAAATAATTAGCCACTTACAGTAATGCTTCTATTATTTACTAAAAAAGCAGTGTAATCGTTGCCAGAAGCGACGACAAGGGCAACAGAGGATTGAAGGTCTTGTTTGGTATAGACATTTTGTTTGATTAGATTCTCAAGTGAGTCAATTTGAACAGTCATGTTTGGTCCATTGGTCAATGTTTGGAAAACACCTGTTCCTCCATAAGCAAAGTTGATTCCATATTGTAGAGTTGACGAATTTCTCAATGCATATGGTGTAGGGGTTTCAATTTTCAGAAAAGAAGCTGCGTATAACAACAACACATACATGCATGAGTAAGAACCAAATGAGGTTGAATGAATGAATGAATCAAACCAAAAGGTAAAAACAGTACTACAAACTAGTAAGCATATTAAGCGATGTTTTTAAGTCCAATTTGTACATTTACTCTCTTGGCATTCCTTTTTTCACTTATCAAAAGTTCTATTTGATGCGTGTTAATTTAAACCATGTTGGTGTGACGAAACCTATGAAGCATAAATAATAACACTGACATGTCGACACCGATTAAATTTTGAGAAAATTACATAATTCAATTGTATTAACAATTGTCGGTGTCGACGACATATGTCAAACACTGAGACACGCCTTCAATCAGAAGCATAGGTACAACAATGGACGTAACTAACCATCTTAAGTTTAAGTGAGATATCCCCTTCCAATCATATTTTTCTTATCACGAGACTCAAATTTGAGACATTGTTTAAGATATCTGGGTCTAGTTCCACTCTGTTCAACGTAATGTTGATCTTATTTTGTAGTATTTGTAGATCAAATAAGCTCACTTTTACAAAAATATATTATTTATTCTAATTTATTTGATTTTCTTATTCTATCATATGCTTAAATTGATTGAATCAATATTTTTTTGTTTTAATTAGTCTTCGATTTTTTTACACGAGAAAAATTACAGCTTATCATTGATAATCAAAATCGTAATAAAACAAGTATCCACCCAGCAATGTTTGAAAATACGGACTTATAATATCTCACACTCACATGATAATACTAGTAACTTTTAATTACATTTTATGAAGAATTAACTTGTTCTTTCTTTAAAAAAAATGAAGAATGAACTTATATAAGAGTTCTCAAAACAGACCGGTTCGACACATATATTAAAATAAAGTTCTCCAAAAAAAAATATTAAAATAAAGTACCTCTAAAAAAAGTATAATGGGTACAAAAATTAGGGGTGTTCAAAACTTAAACAATCTAGTGCAAAAACCACAAATCAAACCAATCCAAATAAAAAATTACAAAAACTGCATTTGGTTTGAATGTATTTAGATCATTTGTTATCGTGGGTTTAGCTCAGTTGGTAAGGACAATACATAACATATGTAAGGTCTGGGGTGCGAACATCAACCACCATCGAAAAGATCTTTTTTTTTTACAGAATGATGTTTTTCTCGTCTTCTTTTTTTTTTTTACTAAGACATTTTTTTTTCTCTTATTAAGTTTTTTCTATGTTTTTTATTTCAAAAATGTATTTATATGCTTTAATTTAATTCTACTTGCACATTTGTAACCAAAAAAAAAATTATGTTTACATTAGATGTATCTTGAATAATTAAAACTCAAAGTGAACTTTTAGATAATGATAAAATCTTTGTATTTTACATTTTATACCGAAGATGATTGTTTTTTGGTCCATGTTTTTAATTTGGTTTATATGGATGGAAACATTGTAGAATGAAAATGAAATTGTAAGTTGGATCACATTTGAAACATTGGTGGAAATAAATTGTTTTTAATTTGATTAATGTTGGAAACAAAAAATTTGTATTGCCTTGCAAAAGACCGCAACAAGAACCAACCCAAATCACATTTGTTTTGTTTGGTTTGATTCGGTTTTTTTTTTTAAAATCTAACCGAACCAAAACAAACTATATATTTTTTATCGTGTAGTTTGAATGACTTTTAACCTCAAAACGCACGGCAACACCCCTAACTAAAACAGGCAAACTCAAACAAAATAGTAAGGACTAAGAAGTGACAAGATTAAACCCAGCCTAACTAGATCAAAAGTCGAACTGAAGAACAATACAACCAAAATAATCCCTCAAACCTAACAATGAAAATTGTTTTTCCCACTTCAAATAAAGCTAAGAAACACCATGAAATGACAAGTTTAACTTCAACGGCAGTTAACTGCCGCTGAATTTTAACCGACGGTAACTACCGATCAAATTTGAGATTAAATTTATCATTTCATGGTGTTTCTTAGCTTTGTGTGAAGTGGAAAAAGCAATTTTCCCTGACAATACCAGCATTGAGTTGCTTTGAATTGGCTCACATAACACAATCCATTTTGATGAATGTAGCTTGTACAATTCTTTTTTTTTTTTGTCAAGTAGTGTAGTGGCTAGAGCTCACACAATTTAATTGTGGAGAAGTGAGGTGTCCAGGGTTCGAACCCCAGCCCCTGCATATAATATGCAATATCCATGCCAACTGAGTTAAGCTCACGGGAATGTAGCTTGTACAATTCTATTGTAACTTCTTTTTTTTTTAGGATTGTAAGTCAAACTTAAAACGATGAATTAAATTGTACTCTAAAATTAATTTATTGAGATTTGAGGCACTATCAACGAAAATCTTCTTTGAAAGTTAAGTTAATTAGACCGATCACGTTTTGTACTCATTGATTCACTATGACGAGATTACAAAAATGAGGTTACATGTAAAAATGCTTTACATACATTCAACCAAATATGTCGTTGTTATGACGTGATTTGGTTGAATGTATGTGTAAAAAAGAAGGGTTAGATAGTTCAACTTGTTCAAGAGGCTACGTGTAAAAATGTTTTACATACTTTCAATCAAATACGTCGCTGCTATGACGTGATTTGATTGAATACATGTGTGAAAAAGAAAAGGTTAGATAGTATTAAATACATGTGTAAAAAAGAAGGTTTGGATTTTATTTTTTTTTTTTAGGATTGGATATATAGTTCAACTTTTTCAAACTTAAACTAAAGATTCAGTCCACTATGACGTGATTTGATTGAATGAATGGGTAAAAATAGAAGAGTTAGATAGTTCAACTTGTTCAAACTTAGAAGAAAGATTATGCACGATTAATCTAATCATTCACTACTAATATTTGTCATTAAAAAAACATGCGTGAAAAAAAAAATTACATGTGAAAAAAAAATTCATTTAGTTAGTTGACCAACTCTACTCATAATGAGACTGAGGTAAAAAAAGAACGTGTAAAATTAATATATGCTCTTTGATACTAACCACCATATGCTATAAAATCGGAATGATCTAACAGTATGATTTAGTATTCAATAGAGAGAGAAGATAGTTACCAATGTAATCGGTAAGAACACGACCATCACTGAATCTTCCAGCAGGTTTACCAGGAAATGTGATTCCATAAGGTGACTTGTACGATGGTGAGCCCACAAAATTGCCTGTGTCAGCATATGAGTCTCCAAATACAAACAATTTTACCGAGTTTTTGTCATACACACCATATGATTTCTTAGTCCCTTCGACCACTTCTGTAACATTTGAATTAATTTGTGTCACACAATAGAAAACCAATAAAAATGAATAAACAAAAAAATTATATGAAAAAACCAAAGACATTTAATTGAACTATGATGTTGGCTCTTAATGATTTAGTACCTGATAAAATGAAAAGAAGAAGAAGCAAAGGAAGAAGCATGATTATGAGTTGCTTCGCCATTGATGATAGAGATTGGTGGTGTCAAAGTGTATTATTCTTTCTCCCCTATTCTATTTATAAGCAACAAATGCTTGAATATATTCCCTAAAAAATAAAAACGGTTGAATATATGCTCTGCTCAAGAATGGTCACAAAGTTCACCAAATATGGGTGAATGATTATGTAATTTCTATTCTGAAATTTTTGTGTTGACTATCAATAAATATTGACAGACCCATCTCTTTAATATTGATAAAAACTAAATAACTTCATCCCTTGATAAAAAAAAAATTAAAAAAAAAACTCCATGCCCATTTCTTTAATATTGGAGTGTGTTTTTTGTCTTCTCCTTGAATTAGATTTTACGTCAACAATTTTCATTGAGTAGAGAGAAAATGAAAAGGAAATCAATTTGTATAAATTTCATGAAAATAAGTAAAACTAAATTTTAGAAAAGATAAACTCAATATATTTTAAGAGTGTTTTTGAAACAACGTGATTAAATGGATCAAAAGTTTATCTTTTTTATAATTTAGAATAGAAAAAGTAAAATAAGTACAAAAATCGCCGCACCGACCTCTCAAAATAAAATAAAAACCAAAAACAAATCCAACTAATATGAACAACCATCTTAATTGAAAAAAAAAACAAAAACTACAAGCCCAAAGACTCACACAGCTATGAAAATTAATTTTTTCCGTTTTAAAATTGTTCATTCATGTTCGGTATATTTTAGTTGTATCTAACTCATGTTAGTGCTTTTAAGATCGGTTAACACGACTTAAAAAGTAATTGAGTTGCTCTAAAAGGTACTAGCGTGATTTAACTACCGCTGAAAAATATGAGCGTGAATTAACTCCCGTTGGATTAAGAAAATGATCAATTTTAAAAGGGAGAATAGCAATTTTCCACAACTATAATGCCTAACATTGATATTTTTTAGCATAATAATTAACATTGCATTGCGAGAGAAAAAAGTATTGCATTCAAAATTGAAATGTTTGTATTTTTAGGAATTTGTTTTTATTAAGTCACTCGTTATAGAACAGAGTTAGTTTTTTTTTTTTTTAAGTAAGAACAGTTAGTTGTACAGATGTCTTGATGCATCAAGAAAAGATATATAATTAAACATTTGTGATATGTTTTCGGTGCATAAACTAATTCCTTTCATTCACGATCGAGATTATTTTTTAATGATATAAATAAAGTGTTGACTTTTATAAAGTTTAACATTCCATTTTTCACCGTTTTTTGATGAAAAACTTCTATTTAGTTTCCCCAACTAATACTCCGGACTATTGGTTAGCATTTTCCATAAATAAAATACGATGAAAGATTGTTGAATTAATTCATTTCATGCAATATTTTTCATTTATCTTAAATAATATTTTTTAATGGAATGTCATTTTTTTGAGGTTGAATGGAATATCTTAATACTCGATACTCTCTTAATAACAAATTATAAGTAAAATTATTCAATTACATGATTATTAGTTATTCAGGTTTTCTCTTATTAATCTCGTAAAGATACAAAAGATAAGAAATAGTAGAAAACTACCATCAACCAGATGAATAGAAGCTATGCTCCTCCCTCAAAAATAAGAAACCTACTATCAATAATGGTTAGCTTAGTTTCCCTCAACAAAAAAAAATGGTTAGCTTAGTCAATATATAGGTAGACTCATGCCATAAAAAATGAGAGTTCAACTCCCGTTACCATCATGATAACCTCTATGATAGATAAATGATTTGCAAGTAGTTTTGTAAACATTCGCCAAACCTTGAAGTCTACCCTAACCCTAATAATTTCATTTTTATTCCGTTTTCATGTTAAAAATAGCACAACATTCAATATAATTTGTTGATTAAAATGGTAAAATTAAAATAAATAAAAAACATGTAGTTCAGAAAGTAGAATACGCCAATGGGGACAGAATACCAGGTTAAACCATATGCCAAAATACCAATGTTAACCTAGTGTCGAATTTGGAAGAATTTGAAATTATCTTCTTTTTTTTTTATCTCATCTCTAAGTGTGCTTTCAAGTTTGCCGGAACTTCAGTTTCTGTCAAAGGGAGATACATCCAATCATCCATGACAAAAACATTGGATCAAAGATAAAAGCATATCAGTTTCAGAGAAACTTTCTAACACCCAAGTGACCCAATAACACAACTTATTATGATACGGTAACCGGTGCTTTCATTTCACCGTTGCTCTAGCACTCATGGATGTATGATAATTTGTGCTTCTCTGCTTCCTGTAAGATGAATATACATCATCATACTGACTCACCTCATTTGGATCGGCTGTGGCCCCAAGTCCTAACCTTCCCGAGCCACTTGACCCCGGCTTGCGATCTACACTTCCATCAGCGTAGGTCCCTGTCTCTGGATCAATCTGCTGCAAGTGTGGGGGTGGAGGTATGCAAGCACCTCCCTTTCGTACTTGAGATTCTCTCTCATATTCTCCATCGTATTCATCGTCTTCGTCTCTTGATTCAGAATTCATAGGACCCTCAGAAGGATTTACCTCTCCAATTTCTTTAAAAAACTTGGACACTCTTTGAAGAATTTCTGATGGTGGTACAGTTGACGGTGGTATCATAGTTGGGATATCCAAAGGGCTCATAGGAGAATAAGGGACCCCACTACCAATCTGCATCTTTCTAACCATTCCAGGAATGAGGCCAGGTGGAAACAGTGGATATGGAGGTAATTGTTCGCCTGTGCCGGATGATGGAGGTTGATTGGTTGGTTGAACAGAAGATGGTATACCCATGGACCCTGGAAAGGCACTAGGAGGAGCAGAATTTGTAAGAAATTGCTGAGCTGCGATAGATTGCCCCAGAAGTTTATCGGGGCGGTCTTGATCCAAGACAATTGTACCAGAGCTCATCCTATCAGCTTGCCACTGCTGGACAATATGGTTTGGAGTCTGCAGTATTCCTGCAAATGGGAGAGAGATTATAATTTCTAAAAAATCAAATAATATAACCCTCAAAACAATCAATATCTAGTAAATCACTGTTTCAAAAAAAAAAAAAACGTAAATCACACTAGGTGCACTAAACTAAGTTGTCATTTAAAAAAAATAAAATTGGTCGGATTAGATGGTAATATGGTATACTTCTATGCAAATGTCATCCTGGGGGCCACGGTTAGTAATCATGTACTCACAACATTCTGCCTTGTGCCTTGTCATTCATATTATAAAATTATGCTTTGTGAAAGGAAAAAAAAATAGAAGAAAAGAAAAGAAAAGAAAACACAAAAAAACAGCAAAGTAGCTTGCCCTGATTCATGGATAAATTTACAACATATGACACAGCAGATGTTACACAAGTCTTGCCCTGGTGTTGAAAGCTGAAAGAAATCATGTGACATCAATGAACCATTTTTTTTTAAAAGACGGTCATTTTGCAAGTTATAATACTTACGGCAATGGAGTATTTCCAAACAAATTATTGCCTCGCATTTCAGAAATCATTCAGTTATTACAGAAGAAGTAATTCACTAACTTTTGCATGCCATGATGCATTAACATTAAACAGAAGCTTACCTGCACCTGAATCTGCTGAAGCAGAAGATAAGTCCTTTTGTGTTGCAGGAAAAGAATTTGTCTGCGGCCCACTAAACATCTCAACCTTGAGTGAAGATATAGTCTCTTGATCATATACCTCTTTAGAAGCCCAGAACTCCACCATTTGCTGCAATCTTTTCCTATATTCCTCATTGCTTTGTGGATTATGATAAATTCTTGCTAGCATAGAGCCTAAAACAGGTTTAAACGCAAGGGCCTCATTGTCAAGGTCGTGAGTGCTTGCCCTTCGATTTAAGCTGCAAATTAGTAACACAAAGGTCAAGGACGTTGAAAAGCAGAAAGCAGAAACATGCATGTTAGCATCAATGTCAAGAAGACTATAAATAAGCAGAGCAAAATAAACTTGAGGTGAATGATCAAGCCAAGGCAAAACTTGCAAAAAAAAAGGGGCAATTGAAGAAAAGAATTCAAACCATTGACCTGGAAAGTATAAACAATCAAGGCACCAAAATCACAAGCCTTTGAGCAAGAAAGTAGAAACAATTAACAAACATCCCAAACAAAATCCACCCCATCTGTTTGTCTATTTTAAATTTTCAATTGAGATTCAAGCTTAGGATGGAAATAGCATATCTTGAAAAAAGATGAAGCAAATGAGACTCGGGGAATAAAAAGCTGTGCGCTATATGCACTTGTACGGTAAGGATAGACGGGCAGTTGCAAGTTGCAACTCCTACTAGACAGGACTCATATCACATTCCTCCTGCCGTGAAACTAACCCACCAATCAGGCAAACAAATGCAGATGGGGGATAAACCATAAATCCATACCAAGAACAAGCTTATTTTGACACAACAAAATAGAATCACAAAAAATACAGTGACAAAGTGATATGTACTTTATGTTGATTAAAAGCACAATTCTAAGAGTATATCATATATCAATCAATCAAACTATGTTTCAGATATGAGAAAAAGACTAGTTCTACACTGAACTGGTAAGCAACGCTACCTGTCAAAAAGAATGTCGTTTGCAAGGTATATTATATGTAACTGTCTCTCAACATCATCAAATGCAAATACCCTATCTCTAAGAGTCTCTGCTAGAGCTGGTGCAAATGGTGCTCTCTGCATGAACCAGAGTTTAGCCCCTTTAATGGATTCCTTTGTACCATTCAAATTGTTAAGAACATTACTCAGTTCCATTGCAACATCAGATGGAAGTGGTCCGGAGAGCCCTTTGAAAGACTTGGATGACTGATCATACTCAGGTCGACCATGAAGCCCAAAAGACTGATGATGTTGATGGTGGTGTTGTTGATCATAGAATTGTTGGAACGGAGGCGGGACTAGCATTGAAGGCGAAGATCCAATTCCGATCGGATTCATTGGAGGACCACTAGGAGATGGGCTCATCATAGGATTAGGAGAAGGATGGATCATTGACATGGAAGATGACGAAAATGGTTGGTTGAATGGACCACCTGGGGGTCGACTTGATAACCAAAGTTTAAAACGGTAATAAGCATTGCCCTCCCCACCAAAGAGAAAACTATAAGAAGGATTATCCCGTTGCTTTTCACAAATCATGGCTTCAAATTCAGGGCCATTTTTCACCGCGTACTCAACAAGTTTGTCAATTCTCTTCTGAAGCTCGGGATCAGAAGGAGGAGCAACTGGGGGTGGAGCAGAATCAAAAAACGGTGATGGAGCAAGATGAGGAGGATAATGAGAAGGGAATGCAGGTGGTGCTTGATGCTGCTGCTGGAGAAGAAGATGGGGTGGAGGAGGGCCTTGATGGTGCAGCTGATGTTGCATTGCATGATGAAAAGGGAACTGCTGCATAGAGGGATGTGCAGCACCGGGACCAGGGGGTATAAAAGGTGGACCGTGCATTGCAGAAGGAAACTGCTGATGTTGGGGATGAAATCCAAACTGCTGCTGCTGTTGCATATTAGCAGCGGGTCGCTGTTGCTGAGCATACGCCATAGCAGAAGCAGCAGCATAATCATGATTCGGACGTTCCATGAGTCTCTTAACAATATATGGCTAGAATAAGCCTTGTCAACTCTTTATGATGATAACAATCTTAATGTACCTACAAACAACAAAAGGAAAAAAAAAAATCATTCATTTCTGTTATTATAAACAGATCATAATTCTATTAATTAATTTCAACCTGACATGAAAATCATATTCTTGTAAAGATAAGAAATTTTTTAAAAAATACTGAGTTAATTGAAGTTTTTAACATAAAGATTTTTCATAATCAAATTTAACCCAATTTATTTCCTCTTGTTAAATTAACAGCAATTGACCAAACTCCCAAAAATTCAACACAAGATTTAATTAATTTTCTGTTAGGGTGTGGATATCAAGAATTGCTGCACTTAACCGCGCAATTGCAGAATACAGCGGGGAGTGGAGCAAAGATATGCTGCGACGCAATTCTATAATTGTGGCTGCAAATCTCATCCTCGTTAAAGGGGAAAGAAAAATCCGATTTTTCCCAAGCATGCCAACATTCACTTCAAAACTACTACTTTGTGTGTACTATTGTTGGTGAAAATTAGCGTCTAAAATACTAAACCTAATGTTGAGACTATTATATAAATAAATGTGGTTCAACAAAATTAAAAAAAACCTAATTAAATGTAAGATTATACAAATGAAACTTAGAACTGAGAAAATCAAAAAGTAAATACAAATCAAACTAATACAAAGAATAAAGGTTAGAAATAATAATCAAACAAGAAAATTATAAACTATAGAAGAAATCGCCGTGACCAGAAACAAGTACTAAATGCAAAAATGAAAGAAGTAACAGAAATCACGAATTGGAAGAGAAAAATAGAGTTTGAGATCGATACCGACTGGGAGAAAGAGGGTCGATCGAGAGAGAGAGAGAGAGAGAGTGCGCGCGTTATGAAAATAGGGTTCTATCCAAAAATGTAATTTTGAAATTAAAGTCAGGATTAAATTGTCAGGGATTGTTTTAAGGGCTATTTAATCTAGGGAGTCCCTTTCCCCTTCCACTTCAAAATTCAACTCCAAATAAAATAAAGGTTTAATACATCATATCATTTCATCTCTTAACTTATTTTTTATTTTCATTTTGGTCCTCTAACTATAAAGTGTTTTAATTTGGTCCTATAACTCATCAGCCGTTTACTATTTTAGTCCTCTCCGTTAGTTTTTTAACTTTAAATGTATAAGGTGAACCAATTTTATAGATGGTCTACCATAAACTTTATTAAATATTTTAATTTTAAGGCTTAATTGATCTGTCGATTCCTTAACTAATTTCTTTTATTCAATTTGGTACCATAAGTCTTAACTTTCTTAAACATGTCCCTTAACTTGTTTCTTTTATTCAATTTGGTCCAATTTTGATAATTTTAATCCCCTAAAAAAATAGACTGTTGGATTACGGAGGTCTATCAGATTTTATAGTGCATCACCAACACCTAATTTTTTTAATTTCTTCTTCTTCTTCCCTCATCTTCATCTACATTCATCCTTCATCAATATTCATCAATAAAACCCAGGAAAAAAAATTAAACCTACTATTTAATCACTACACCACCATCATTATCATCTTCATCTATCATCATCAACCCCCTCCTTCATCCTCATCAACTCAAACCCAAAATTAATCACTCCACCATAACCATCCCAAAATCAAATTGCTTTTTTCGAATTTGGGTCTCAACAACAACAAAACTTCTGTTGCTCCGTCAATTGCTTCTCTACAGAAATAGCATCACCCTCTTTCTTGGTTTCACTTTTAGACCCATCTCCAGCATTGGATTCAGCAGCAGCCGATTCAATAAAAATTGCATTTTTTCTCAGTTTCATAACAAAGGGTATCGAGATTCGAAGACCCTTCAACGAGTTTGTGGATAGACCAACATGCACTCTTGAAACTGACACACAACAACATAGCTCGAAAAAATTAAGATAAAAGAAACAACAACAATAATAAAAGCATGGGAATGTATTTCTGGAGAAATTAAAGAATAAGATGTGATGGGTACTTACCGGGGGGTTGTGGAGGGAATTGGGAAAATGGAGGAAGAAGAAAGAGGGGTGAGCGTGATTTATTTTTCCAATTGAAGATTTTGTTGAGACAAATAGGAATTGTTTTATGTATAAGAAGGCACAACATGTGTGTTTCCGGTTACTTTGTTGTTCCACTGAAAATGATACTCATAATCACCTTGAGTTTTATTGTCACGGTTAAATATTAGGGATTTTGTTTTCGAATCTGGGTTATATGAAGATTGCCATCATGATGTTGATTCATAATTGTTTTCGAATCTGGGTTATGTGTTGTTGTTGGTTGAAGATTTATATGTGTGATGATATTAGGTGTTGTTGTAGATGATAGTGATGTAATGATGAGAGGATGATTCAGGGGTTTGATCAAGGAGTTTGATGTTGAATTTAAGTTGTGTTTTTATTATAGTTTTGATTGAGTTTTTGTATGAAGATTGATAAAGATGATATTGAAAAAATGAGGAGCACGAAAATCTGTGTGATGATGAATTTTTGAAAGAAAAAAAAATTGGGTTTTTTAATTTTATTTTATGAAGATGATGAAGGATGAATGAAGATGAAGGTGATGGAAGAAGAAGAATAAAGTAAATAAATTAGGTGTTGGTGATACACTATAAAATCTGATAGACCTCCTAATCCAACGGTCTCTTTTTTCAAAGGATTAAAATTATGAAAATTGGGCCAAATTTAATAAAAGAAATAAGTTAAGGGACGAGTTTGAGAAAGTTAAGACTTATGAGACCAAATTGAATAAAAGAAATAAGTTAAAGGACCGGCAGATCAACTAAGCCTTAATCCATTTGATCTTTTTTTCAAATGAAGATTGTTGGATCATGGAGGGATCTATTGTAGCTTATAATGAACCACAACCACCTAATTTTTTCTTCATCTTCTTCCCCTACCAATCTTCTTCATCTACATCTTAAACAGAAATCCAGAAAATTACAAAATTTCATAGCTATTTTCCAGAAACCCCAACACAACAAATTCCAGAAAATATTGCAAAAACAAAATCAATACATTCACTCTGCAGAAAAAATAATATCAAAACAAAAACTCTACTTCATCTTCATCCTTGAATTTGGCCTTGAATCTAATATTGTCAATCTTCATCCTCTTCCCTCTCCATCTCCCTACTTCATACTAGAAGGAAAAAAAAATCAAAACAAAATCCAGTAGCCACACACACCCTACAGCTCCATTTATTCCCAGTCAAAACCTAAAATTTCTCAACTTCATCAGCTACAACAGCTGTAACTGAAACAACAAGGGTCTCTTTTTCTTCATCCGCATACGACGCCGTTTCAGACGCCATAATACACTAAATATACGATAAACTTCCAACACTTTTCATCCACTAAATTACACCCTCCTTTTTGCTTAATAATACACAGATCTGAAAACTATTCAAAACCCAGCAGCATTACCATTTACTAGTGCCTATAAATAGAAATCCGGAACAAAAGAAAAAAGAGCCTCTTTACTAAATTGTTCAAAAAGGAACTTTTTCAATTTCTACTTTTGCCCTACTACGATGCAGCACGCCTTTTTTTTCTTTATAATTCAAAAGAGCAAGACAGCAAGTTGAAGGGAGTGATGGAGCTGTTTTGGGAGTAATTGAAGGAATTGTTGGATATAGATACAATGAAGATAATTTGTTGAAGTTGAAATAATTAATTTTCGAAATAAAAAAAAATGGGTTTTTTTCTATGAAGATGATGGTTGATGAAGATTGATGAAGGTTACATAAAGTTGATGATGAGGGAAGAAGATGATGATGGGTAAAAAGAATGAACAAAAGAAGAGGACGAAGGGAGAGAAGAGAATTTTTTTATTTCTATTTTAATTTTAATTTTTAGGAAATTCAAAAGAAATAATTCTATGTTGTGAGTTAATTGTATATTTGTGAGCTTTCTAAATCCAGCCCTTGATCAGCAATCTTAAAGGACACGTGGACAAGGGGTTAACAGTTTTTTTTAAAAACTAACGGAGAAGACCAAAATAGTAAACACCAGAAGATTTATGGGACCAAATTGAAACAATTTATAGTTAGGGGACCAAAGTGAAAATCAAAAATAAGTTAAGGGACCAAATGATGTATTAAGCCTAAAATAAAATACTATTTCATCTCAATAGTTGAGTATATTTGGATGAAAAAATATTGAGGTAGTTTTATTTTCAGGTTAAATATGTTTTAGATCCCTGTAAATATTTTTTTTTTTCGTTTTAAGTTTTAAAAAGTTGCGATTTTGGTCCCCTATAAACAAAAATGACAACTTTGGCCCCCAAGAATTAGCCCCTTTGCAATAATAGTCCTTTTGACCAATTTTGACTTAGTCAATGCCTATGTGGCAGGCCACGAATTTAATTATTGAATTTTAGAAAAATAAAAAATCCACATAATTATTTTCTAAATTAAATAAATTAAAAAAGAAATTGAAAAATTAAAAAAATCACAAAAATTGAAAAAAAAAAATAGAAAAGGAAAAAAAACGTGAGTTCATAAAGTGGCTTCAACACTACAGAACCTTCTCCTCTCTTTACTCACAAACCATCTTCATCTTCACGTCCTCTTCATCTCATCACCGCTTCACCTCTCTTTCCAGCAAACAACTTCCTCCGAATTTCAACAACTTGCAAGAAGGAAAAGCAGAACGAAAATCTCTTCTTTCGAATCGATTATCTAAGAAACAACTATAAACCCATGGTATTAACAAAAGGAAAAAAAATGAAATCTTGAGTCTGATGATATTAACAAAATCTAAATATGGAGTAATAAACATCGTGGGGGGTTGTTCCTTGCGGATATTGGGAGCCCGACGTTGGGGGTGAAATTGCTCGGAGGGGCTTTTAGCCGAGATAAAGATTCTATTGAGGGGTTGGCCATGAAGAGAGCTTCCAAAACTGCTGAGTTAATGCATCTTCTTCCTCAGTTACGAGATCCTCAAAGTGAGCTTCTTCTACTTCAATCATGCATGGGTATTGCGAAACTTTTCTTTGGCTTAAGGATGTGTCAACCGATTCACATGGAGGAGGTGGCTATGTTGGTTGATAAAGAGATGCGTGAAGCAGTTGAGGACATTGTAGTTGGTGGAGGTCCTTTCTTTGGGGACCTTCAATGGAGGTTGGCTTCTTTACCTATTAGGTTTGGAGGGTTGAGTTTGTACTCAGCATTAGAGGCTTCCTCATACGCTTTTGTGGCTTCTAGGGCATAATCTTGGATGCTACAAGATCATATTTTGAGAGACAGTGGGTTATGTGGCATGGACTCGGATTTTGATAATGTTTTGGATGGTCTTCGTGATACAATTCCAGATTTTGATGTTAGCAGTTTTAATAGTAAAGACACCGGCCCTCCTAAAGCACGTGTTTTGGCGAGTGCTCTTTTTAGTAAAAGTGTTCAGGATATGGAAGTTAAGTTTGACATGACCACGAGACAGAAGACAATTTTTGGATGTTTGCAAGCACCACATGCTCAGGGTTTTCTTCTAGCTATCCCGATTGATGGGTTAGGGCAGCATATGTCACCAGCGGAGTATCGTACTATCCTTAGATATCGCCTTATGATTCCACTATTTTCTATTGATGAGGTGTGCCCTGTCTGCCGTAAGGCGTGCCTGGATACTTTTGGGGAGCATGTCGTTCATTGTAAGGAACTTTTCGGCTTTAAGTACAGACACGACTTTGTTAGGGATGTACTTTTTGATATATTCAGACGGGCAGGAGTTTCAGTGAAGAAGGGGGCGCCTGTGAACTTCCTGACTTAGAAAGAAGATCAACACTCAGTCCTGCGGATGTTATGGTGTACAAATGGGTAGGAGGAAAACATGCATGTGTAGACTTGACTGGGGTTTCACCACTTGTGGGATTAGGGGTCAGGCCTTTTACCGTAGGACAGGCAACCCTTAAAGCTGCGTCAAGTAAGGTGGCCAAACACGAGAAAGCGTGTTTTGACAATCAACATGTTTTTATACCATTTGCTTTTGTCACTTTCGGTTTTCTAGCACCAGAGGCTGTTGGCCTTCTACATAGAGTTCAAAAGGTCATGCATAGCAATGTCATGTCTCCTAGGTCCATGAATGTTGTGTTTACAAGGATTGATTTTGCCATCCAAAAAGGTCTGGCGGCACAGCTTGTTGCCCGCTTGCCTTCTATTCAAGTGTAAATAATGGTTTTTTTAATACACAATGAAACGGTATTTTTTTTGAAGAAAAAAAAATCATAATGAACACTACATAAATAAACCCATGGTTGTTGTTGTTCCTCAAGTGCAACTACAAAACTCTGTTTTTGAAGATGAACATAGGGGGTTTCAATGAAAATGAAAAGCCTTTGTTTTTGCTTGTTCGAAGCTTGAAATCTCATTTATCTGATGAAAAGGGTTAGGAATTACTTGTATCAATGATTGATGTATTGTGTGGATCTTATTAATTTTGTTTCAAAAGAGGAAGAATTGGGGTTGGAATTGAAGAATTGGGGCACATATTGAAATTGAAGCGCTGCAAATGTTGTTTGTTATATGAACTCACGCTTTTTTTTTTTTTTCAACTTTTGTGAGTTTTAAATTTTTCCAATTTTTTTTCTAATTTATTTAATTTAGAAAATGATTATGTGGATTTTTTTTAATTCAATAATTACACATGTGGCCTGCCACATAGGCATTGACTAAGTCAAAATTGGCCAAAAGAACTAGTATTGTAAAGGGGCTAATTCTTGGCGGGCCAAAATTGTTATTTTTATTCGTAGGGTGTCAAAATCGTAACTTTTTGAAATTTAAGGGGGAAAAATGCATTTTAGCTTAAATTTTATTGTTTGGATGATTAATTTGAGAATTTTTAAATTGATAGTAATGTACGAAGTATTTTTACAAGTTAACTTCAGAGTGTGATTTTGTACCAAAAAAAAATTAGAGTGCTTTTAGAAGGAGTTAAGATCCCCTTCATTTTTTATTTTTGGGTTAAATTGCATTTTTAGTCCCTTAACTATTTAGGTAGTATCTCTTTGGTTCTTTAATTAAAATTTGATTTATTTTGGTCCCTTAACTTCTTTCCATTACATATTTTGGTCATCTCCATCAACCTAAGGTTTTTGAATTAAAACGAACAGAAATGACCAAAATGTGAAACATAGAGAAGTTAAGGGACCAAAGTAAATCGAATTTTAATTAAGGGATCAAAGCGATACTACCTAAATAGTTAAGGGACCAAAAATGCAATTTAGCCTTATTTTTTCAATTTGTTCCATTACAAAACTTTTGGTGTATAAATGGTCGATTAATATCTTCAATTTTAAAAATGTGTGCATTTATATAATTTATTTACTTCAAGATCATAGGAATGAACACTTTCATTTTATTTAGGAAATGGTGAGGATTCCAACATGTTTGGATGTGGTAGTGGAATTTTCTTAAGAATTTAAAATCATAGACAATTCAAATGATTCAGTTAAATTGTTTTCGTTTCTACATATTTTTGTTTAGATGGAATAATAAAAAAATTCATTATTATCATTTTTGGACAACTTTTCATAAATTCTAATTTTTTAGGCCAAAGTTGGAAATTCAAAATTAGAGGCCAATTTGCAACAAAAAAAATAATAAAAAATATAGGATTGATCTGAAAATTTTAAAAAAAATGGGGACCAACTTGCAAAATTTGAAAAAAGAAATTATAAGGATGAAGAAATTTGAAATTCTTAACTTTTCAATTTTGGTATCCAATTTCAAGTAAAATTGAGACCCTTACTAAGAAATCTGAAATCCTTAGTAAAAATTCTTGGTTTTCATTTTCTTTACAAAATTGATTAACCATAAATGAACTATGAAATTGGACCTAGTGAGGCTTTTAGGGGATTTGGATCCTACAAGTAGAATATGTTTTCGGGTTTTCTAAAAATCTTGAAAGCCTTATAAGGAGGTTTATCTTTCCGAAAATCTTTCCCTCTAAACTCAACTCGCAGATAAGTCTTAAGGATTCAAGTAAAAAAAAAAACATAAAATCACCATCGTTGTAAGTTTTTACTAAAATTATTTGGCTTATCGTCTAACATTTGAGGAATCACAAGAGTTTTCAAACATATTTACTAATACAATAGTGAAATTGTATTACAACTATCTCAAACCTAATGTCACCTATCAAAGCTAATCACATCCAAAAATAACAAACAGAGACAATATAGTCTTTAGAGAAAGCATATGTTTCACTCCAAGATACTAAAGGTAACATGTAATAGCTGCATTTTCAAATATGCGCACACAAAAATAATGGAGTGAGTTTTGAAAATATGTAACACTACAAGATAATCGAGAAGAACACATAAATTATCAAGTAAACATCGTATCATATCAAATCACACATGACAAAAATCATCAACATAATTCATCACATCAAAGTATAAACCATGTCATATCAAATCATCAAGTATAAACAGTATCACACCCAATCATTTTTTATAGAGATCATCAAGTATATAAAAAGTAGTACTAGCAACACTCTCTTTTCAACACTCTCTCCAGCACTCATTTTCTTATTGGCTTAAATCATGGTGAGTCTCACACATTGGAAATGGGTCGACTTAAAATGGTGGGTCATACATTGATTTCATCCAATAAAAAAATGAGTGTTGAAGAGAGTGTCCCTAACATTCCTCATAAGCAAATTTAGACCAAATAGTTGAATGTTAGTTGCTTTTAATTTTCTTCCAATACCTATCTCAACCAAAACTATGATAAAATTTTAACTAAACTTTTTAACATCCAAACTTCATAGGCTTAACAATAAAAATTTAGACCTTGAACTTCTTGTTAGAAATTTTACTAATACGTTATGGGCTACAATCAATTAATACTTTATGGGCTACAATCAATTGTGAGGTTTTGATTTTATTAGAACGGGTTGATGTTGGGTTTCCCATTGACCATATTTGCATCGTTGAAGAATAAGGGTGGCCGTCTCCTTTTTTTCACGTAAGCAGGGACACCTTATTTTGGTGGAGACAACATTTCCTTCAGCTTGCATTCTCTCAGGGGTGGGAGGCAGATCCTATACCATGAATACATGGGGGTAGTGAATGCCTCCTCCGTTGAAGGGATATTTGGTGAGTAAACATGTGTTTCAGTTTCTTGTTCATTTTGCGGGAAAGGGTACCGGTGAACGACTGTCGAACAAAAATGCGAGTTAACCATGAGATCTCGTTTCGAAAAAGGAATGCAAATGTTTGTTCCGAGGAAATTCCCAAGTGAAGTTGTCACTGATCCTGTCGGACCTGAGATCCTTGGGTGATGGCATTGAATGACCTTTGAGTTGGATACTTCTGGCAACATCAGCCTTTTTCTCCGAGCGAGTGATGCTGGTATACATGCACACACTTCGACGGTCAAATCGGTAAGCGTCGTGAAATGGTACACATTTTAGGGTAAAAGTGAAAGTACATGACCCAATATCCATGAGTTAGTATTTATTAACTAGGTTTTAGGGTTTTGGTCCTTAAACCCTTGCTTGAACAACTTTGAGCGAATCGTGGGAAGATAGCCTCGAATCCAGACTGAGAAAACTATTTTCCGTAGAAGTACTTTTAACAAATTAACACAACTTCATTTAATCATTTGCACTTTGCATATTTCTAAGGCATTATCAATGTTTAGATTTGGATTTTCTAATTTTAATTGGAGTTGAAAATTATACTATAATTATATTAAGAACTTCTTTTTTTCATTATTTTAGTTTATTCATGACATGTAAGGGTGATGCTCCCCAACTATATACCAAAGGCCAATCTAAATAGGTGTATAATAATGAAAAAAAATAATAAATGTTGCATTGGTATTCAAAAGTGACAATTATTTTGAGAAAAAGAAAAATGAGTAAAGAGACAATTATTGTAAGACGGAAGGAGTAATAATTAGATATATTTACTTTTCGTTTAGGTTTGCAAATAAGTTGAGCTACTTATCCCACTCTAGCACATTTAATTCATCTTAGTATTCACCGTTTTCAAAGTAAGGTACCTTTTCCTTCATAACTGCAACTTTAGTTTCCTTTCTGTTTTCTCTTTTGATCTTTATTTCTTACCTCCTCTCGTATATTCCAAAGAAATCACCAAGTGCTAATTAATCAAAGAGAATTAAGTATCACAAGTCATACTTTTCATTATATTCCTTAAAAAAAAATCATTATTTTCATGTAAGCGTGCATATCAATTAAGCAAAGAGAATATGGAAATTTAGACCAAATGGCAGAGTGCTAGCTGAGTTTTGTTATCTTTAAACACCTATCTCAACCAACATTGTGATAAAATTACAACTAAGCTCTATAATGTCAAAGGCTTAGCAGTAAGAATCCAAACTCCGAACTTCTCTTGTCTTTTTAGTACCCTTAAAGCGAGGACATATGCCAGCCGTGTCTACAGTCGCTAGTCAGGCCACAGCAGTGCAGTGTGATTAATCTCACCCAACCAGTACGAAACCAGGCCAGTATGTTCGCACTTCCTAAGGCTTTGTTTGTGAGTTTTGAGGGGAAAGAAAGGAAAGGCTAAGGAGGGGAAGGGAAGGGAGAAAGGAGGGAAAACCTTCCCCTTGTTTGGGAGTAAAAAGAAACCAACAAGAAAAGGAGATGGAGGGCTTATGTTATAATTTTACTATTTTGCCATTTTTTCTCTTACAATGAATACATTATGTTATACATTGTAATTTATCTTGAAATTTATTCAAAACAACTTATCTCATAAAAAACAAATTAGTACGATCTATTTTTTTTTTAAAAAACAGCTTATTTATAAATAAATAAAAAAAGCTTATTACGATACTTTTTAAAAAACAATTTATTCAAAACAGTTTATTTATACAAAATAGTTTATTACGACCTCTTTTAAAAAAACAAGGGTTAATTATGTTTAAGGTCCCTACAAATAAGCGAGCTTTTAACATTGGTCCCTATTTAAATTTTATTAAATTTTTCATCCCCAACGTTTTTATCCGTTTGTAAGTTTGGTCCTTTGCCGTCAAACTGATGACTAAGCTAACAGAATGCTGACTCACACATGCCACATGGACATTTCAAGTGACATGGCTGCCATGTGGTAAATGACATATATGTTTTTGGTCCCTATAAAATTGGGATCTTTTAAGTTTAGTCCTTACTTAATTTTAATAGTGCTTTTAGTCCATATAACAAAAATTACGCACTCAGTTTTAGTCCCTACTAAATCTAAATTTGTTTCATTATGCTTAAACTTGTAAGATTTTGAACAATTTTTTGCACAGGTGTTAAGAACATTACGAAAAGTTCATCTGCAAAAAATTATATCAAATTTTTTTTTTGCGTCCATATTTTTATTACTTTTATTTTGAACTTTTGTCTTTTAAAAAATTCATATTTAATTTATTTCATGTTAAAAAATTCTAACATGAAAAGGTTGTTGTTGGATTTTTCAATGGTGAAGATTGTTAAGTTTTTGTGTGTTGATGTTGTCGTGTGATTAAGTTGTTGAAATTGATGTCTTAGATGAATTTGCAAGCAAAGGTTAGAAGAGTGTTGCTAGCGTGAACGAGCTGGTGAAAAGAGTAGGAGGAGAGAGTTTTGATTTTTCACCACCTTGTTCACGCCGGCTACGCTCTTCTAAAAACTCTTAAATTTTTGGCAAAATTATACTTTTAGTCCCTTAACTTAATTTCAGGTAACAGTTTGGTCCTTTATCTTTTTTTCATTTCAATTTCGTCCTTTTTGTCCATTTTCATATGAACTTTTAAGCTTAAAATTCATGATTTTATTTTGTTATGGTCTTTCAGTCTTCAAATCTATGATCCTCGTCTATGTTTGGATAAGAATATAAGATTTGAAACTTGAAAATGTATATGAAAATGGACAAAAAAGACCAAATTGAAATGAAAAAAAGATAAAGGACCAAACTGTTACCTGAAATTAAATTAAGGGACTAAAAATGTAATTTTGCCTAAATTTTTCAATGATTTTTTTGATACAAGTTTAGAACATCACAAAAGGTTCGTTTACTAAAATTTAGAATTTTTTAACATGAAATAAATTAAATATAAATCTTTTTAAAAGACAAATGTTCAAAATAAAAGTAACAAAAATCTGGACGCAGAAATAAAATTTTGCAAATGAACTTTTCGTAATGTTCTTTTTTTTTTTGACAAACTTTTCGTAATGTTCGTAACACTTGTGCAAAAAATTGTTCAAAATCTTAAAAATTTAAGCATAATTAAACAAATTTAAATTTAGTAGAGACTAAAACTGAGTGGATAATTTTTTTTTATGGACTAAAAACACTATTAAAATTAAGTAAGGACTAAACTTAAAAGGTCAAAATTTTATAGGGACCAAAAACATATGATGTCATTTACCACCTGGATGCCATGTCACTTGAAATGTCCACATGGCATGTCTGAGTCAGCATTCTGTTAGCTTAGTCATCATAGTTTGACGGCAAGGACTAAACTTACAAACGGAAAAAATCGTTGGGGATTAAAATTTTAATAAAATTTAAATTGGGACCAATGTTGGAAGCTCGCTTATTTATAGGGACCTTAAACATAATTAACCCTTTTGAATTTATAATAAATAAAATGTGAGGATTTTTCTACATTTGAGTTCCTTATCTTGTGCCCTAAAGGTATAAGTTAGTACGACCATATTCTTGTTTATCCCATAATTACGTCAATATGGAAAAACGCTAGCAAAATGAGAGTGACAACAATCATTAACTCATATACACGGTACAATCATGGTCTTTATTTAGAAAGTAACACAAACACACACATACAAATAGCTAGGAATAGCATGGTGTTTTATTTCGAAATAGTAGTTATGATAAGCTACATGCGTAGATCGATCAAACCAGATCAGATGGCTGAAAAGCTTGCAATATTGTTTGGAGTCGTTGTGTCCAAGTTTGACTTGAAAGACCATGCATGGAGGTGGTGTAGTTGACGGGCACCTGTTGTTGTGGCAGCAGAAAAACCAATCCTTACGGTGTGTGGAAGCACTTCTTTCAAATCAATGACTTGAGCAATAGTTGTAAAGGTACCATCTGGGTAATATACAACAACATTCAACGTCTTAGAGAGATTGTCATAGGTGATAGTTACATCGACCAAGGCGCCACTCACTCTATTCCATTTCACTGTCTTTAAAGAAATCAAAGAGTTGACATCAATTCCAATATGTCTGTATTTGGGATCCCATGAACCACTGGAACTAGTATCAAACTCTACACCAACAAATTGATTGTGGGCATTGTTTCCATCAACAACTCCAAGGTTTCCACCAACAGAGTTGCCAGGAATATTGGCTCGATCTGGTGGTGTAAGAATGAAGACAAGTCCACTAGCAGGCTCCATATTGTTGTAGTCTACAACTTTGAATGTGAATGAGGTGATGAAGTTAGCAACATTGCCAGTGGTATTATCCCAAATGGGCACCGGTGTATAATGCAGGATTCGACCTACAACATGGTTAGGGTCTCCTGGGTTGGTTATTGATACGATTCCATTGGATAAAACGACGGAACTTCCTTGTAGGGAAAAATTGGATTTACTAGTAATGAAGTTGGTGATGTTAAAGGAAACAGTTTTTTGTGAGGTCACTAGTTCTGTTGCTAGAAAGAGAAAGGAAGTTGTGAAAATGAGTAACACAACAGAAAATAGGTTTTGATTTGTTGAAAAGAAAGCCATGGTATTGAAGTTATATTTTTTATATCTAGTTGATTTGTTGTGAATGAGAATTGTAGGTTTGTCACATATATTTATACACGCATGCTAGGGCTTGGTTTGGTTTGTGAAATGTAAATTGTAATTAAATTACTGAAACAAATACATGTGTGATACACGAGATTATTTGTTTATTGATGAAATAAACGAGTTTCCTTTTTCTTAATTTGCACGCTGGAGCATTGAAAAATAAAAACGTGGGTCCCGTGGCTTAAAAAAAAAATGAGGTATGGACATAAGACCAAATCAATAGTGTTTGGACACACACATAAAAAAGATTGTTCTTAAAATATTCAATTTTTTTTTTATCAATTTTCTCCTTATTATTAAAAGATATTTTTTTATGTGTGTATGACTAAACACTTTTTATTTAGACATGTGACATGTGAAAAAGTCATGTGCAACGTGAGTGAAGAAAAAGAGCAGCAACTCTTTGAAAATATTTTAGGGTTTATTTTTTATTTTTTTTATATTGTTTATTTTATTTGTTATGATTAGCCAAATTTCTCTAGATTAGGAATAAATGAAACTCTTACAAACTATTTGAACTATGTAATTTTTTAGACATATTTTTATGGCTCGAATGCCAACTTCATTTATCTTTGAGTTGATGCTTTTAATTATCTTATCAATTTTTAATTGAAGTTAGGGAATAATTCACTATTTTTTAGGGAATAATTCACTGTTGACTATAGGATAATTGTTCCAAAAATGTTAGATCACACATTTTTAGGACCCATGGAGTATTTTTAGGGAACATTTTGTGAAAGAACTCAATTTCTCTGAAAGAGGAGGACTTGGAGGTTAATTAAGCATAGAAGATGAATAGTTAAAATCTAATTTAATAAAAAAAAATTGTAGCAGTACTATAAAGATAATAACGGTCAATCGGTAATATGAATTAAAATAATAATGGATGACATGGCTAAGTATTATTGAATGTGTTAAAAGAGTGTGTTAATGAGTGTGACCCTAGCATTTCTATAGTTGTTTATTAGATAATGTATAAATATTGAATCATTTATATATGATACAAAAAATCAGCGTTCATTCAAACTTTTGATAACATTAATTAGTTCACTTAAAGAACTATGGTTCTGTGATAGATAAAAGGGATTTTGAGCCTAGCATTGTGCTTTTGCTTCAAAACTTGCATTGTGATTGCTACATAGAATTTCTTCACACCTAAGGTACGATGATGCATGTTCTAGGATTTGAGAGTTAAAATCATAACATTTTGCTAAACCCTTGAGAGAAATTTTGGTGATATTATGTGAAAGCACTACAATATTTTTGAGTTTACACCACACTTAACATGACCACGCCAAAAAAAGCATGGCTTAAAACATGAATAAGCCTTAATTTTGAAATTGTGACTTAAAAATTGAATACACAGTGCATTTTATGACTTCAAACAAAAATCCGTGACCTATGCTATTTTAGGCCACCGTTTATCCACGGATAATAACCATGCCCACTTCAATTCCAAAAAACCGTGCCTTAAAAGACCCTTACCAATATATGCAGCGGGAATGAAAAAAATGAGCGGTACTTTTTCATTTTTGAGATCTGAACTTAGAAAAAAAAACATTATTTTTTAATAAAACCAACTTTAGATAAAAAAAAAAAAAAAATCAATTCACTCTATCTCTCTGAACTCACGCTCTAAACCCATTCTTTCTCTGAACTCACTCTCTAAAGTCTACACCCCTTCTCTCTCTCTCAAATCCAATCATGTTACCTAACCCTTCTTCCTTCGATCAAGCTATTCCTCAAAATTTCTGGCAGCAGTTTTCTCAGATCAATCTATTCATCTTCCTTCAATCGAGCTCTCTCTCTCACCCAATCGAACCCTTCTTCAACCTTCCAATTCATCTCTTACCTTTGAATCCAATCGAGCACCTCTCTTGATTCCGTTGGTGATAGTCAATCAAGTATTAACCCTTTGTTACTGCTTGCTTCTCCTCCACCATGGATCTCTCTTTGTTTTGATTCACTTTTTGGTACTTCTCTCTCTACCGTTGGTGCTTCTCCTCCACCATTGAATTTGACGAATGATAGTTAAATATAAGTTTCTTAAAATTCCAATTTGTTGTCGGTTAGATCGAAGTGACTATGAACATTATTTATCTTCTATATATCTTTGAACTTTAAACTTGATCTCAAGTCAATATCACCAAACCAACCTAATTGGGTTCTCTCAAATGGATTTTGAATTCAAAAATATATATTTATATTGAACAATTTTGTCTCGTTATATTTTTGAAGTTTCTTCTACTTTTCATCTGATTTCCATTGGTATAATAATAATAATAATAAATAAATAATAAAAGAAATCATAGAAGTCGTCAAAGTGGAACAAATCACACAATTTAACAGCAACTTGTACTTTTAAATGTAAAAGAAATTTGGTATGTTTATGTCTTTAAGCTCCGATTGGAATCTCGTTTAACACGAGTGCATTTTTTTTAAAAATTAAAATCGATGCCAACTAAAGTAATTAAGGTATTAAAAAATTGTGGCATGCTAATTGCTAACATGTTTTTATTTTATTTTTTATAAATTGAAGATTTGTCAAAATAATAATTACAATATTTTTATACAAAAATTACATATTTTAATCCTTTAAACAATGCATTAAGATACATATTAAAAGATCTTTATAAAAAATGGTTAAATATACTTTTGGTCCCTATAAAATTGGGAACTTATAAGTTTAGTCCTTACATAATTTTAATAGGCTTTTTAGTCCCTACAAAAAAAAAACTTCTAATTTTAGTCCCTACTACAACAAAGTTTGTTTAATTATCCTTAAACTCTTAAATTTTTGAACGATTTTTTTGAAACAAACTTAAAACACTATGAAAGGTTCATTTATTAAAATTTAGAATTTATTAACATGAAAATATTTAAGGGTTAAATATGTTTTTGGTCCCTACATTTTACGCTATTTTGAAGAATAGTCCCTGCATTTCAATAAATGTTTTTAAAATCCATACATTTTTCCTCCGTTATCATAAATAGTCACTTGACGTCAATTTCTATCCCGTCACCAAACAAAATGGTGAGTTGGCAACTTTTTATTTTTTTTACTTTTTTAAATGGATTGGGCCAAATGAAATGAGTAAAATAAGGCCCGACCCATGGATTTTCTTAGTGGATTTCAATCCCTAATTTCATAAATTTCTTCTTTCCTCTTTTGCGATGCACAACTACAAATCCTTTTGATAACTGTTTATGAATTTGATTTTGTACCACTTGCTCGCAAAATCACCAGTCTCTCCTTTCCCAACTTTCTTCTTCTTCTTTTTCTTCTTCTTCCTTCCCTTTCGATCTCTCCTCTCATCTGTAACAGTAACTTCTCCCTTCCTCCTTTTCAATCTCTCCTTTCACCATGGCTCGAACCTTACAGAGAAACGGTGGTCTGAGTTCATCAAGTTCCAAACCCATTTAATTCCTATGTTTATGTTCCTCCTCCATCTTCAGAACGACGTCGTTTTCAACAACCTCTTGCTGTAATCAGCGGAGGATAGGCTAGAAGAGGAGCGGTTGTGGGACCCACAATGGTAGGTCGATCGGTTGCGGTGGTGGTTGTTGTTGGACCAGCTGCCATGGAAGGAAGGAAGATGACAGTTGTTGTTCTGAATGAAGATCAGATTAAGGAGTTTAATAAGGAGAAGGTTGATGGGGTTTATGGAATTGATTTGAAGATGTTGATTGAAATGAGGTTTAAATTTGGTTTGTTTAAGATTGGGCATGCGAAACCTGAGGTACGTTGTGATTTGAAGGTGCCTTTGAAATCACATAATGATTCTTCTTTGGGGAATGGTTTTCAAGCTACTGATTGTGATTGGGTTTTTCAAGCTACTGACTGTGAGAGTTTTTATACTTTGATGTTAAAAAAAAATTGAAGAGAGTGGTGGATGAAGATGATGATGAATAAGAAGATAAAGGAGATTGATGGTGGTGGTGTAGAGTAGTAATAATAATGTTTTTAAATTTTAACTTTAATTTTCTGAAATCAATAAATAAAATAAAATTTAAAATTTTAATTTGAATTTTTTAATATGTGGCATGCCATGTCATTAATTAGACCACATGGCATCTGATGTGACATCTTCCGTTTGCCAAATCAGCAAAAATAAACAGCAGGGTCCAAATATCACTAACGGAGTAAAATATAAGGATTTTAAAAACATTTATTAAAATGTAAGGTCTATTCTTCAAAGTTGCATAAAATGTAAGGACCAAAAACATATTTAACCCAATAATTAAATATGAATTTTTCAAAACGACAAAAGTAACAAAATTTAGACGTTGAAATCAAATTTTGTGACAATTTTTTGCAAAGAAACTTTTAGTAATGTTCTTAACACGTCTGCAAAAAATTGTTGAAAAACTCAAGAGTTTAAGCATAAATTAAACAAATTTGAATTGAGTAGGGACTAATACTGAGTGCAGAAAATTTTATTAGGGACTAAAAGAACTATTAAAATTTAGTAAGGATTAAACTTACAAGGTTTCAATTTTATAGGGACCAAAAACATATTTAACCCTTAAAAAAAATACCAGTGGCGAAGCTAGGATTTATATAGAGCCTGGGCGAAAAATTTATCGCAAATTCACATGTGACATAATATACATAAATAGTCATAAATCAAAATAAAAGAGGATCGTTATTTTTTCTACAAAAGTACAGTTTGAAATAAAATAAGAGATGAAATATAACCTGTCAATAGCAAGCTAAACAAAATTATGAGGTAAATGCCCTTTCCGCGACCTCTTTTGAGTGAATGTTCGAATAATATCAACATCATCAAGTGACTTGAATATCTCCCGCTCGGTGTAACCTATCATCAAGTCATTCAACTACACATTGTTAATCTTGTTGCGCAATTTAGTCTTGATATATAACAATTAACAAGCAATTAATAATTGAAGTTGAAGTGTTGAACAACTAAT
>Ga0315914_1001273_pt1 | contig 37069 bp, 17 predicted proteins | sample MpolenodulesMG_FD_203920 | JGI IMG/M metagenome (GOLD analysis project Ga0315914, IMG submission 203920) | Medicago polymorpha root nodule microbial communities from Los Angeles, California, United States - elongated nodules | ecosystem: Host-associated > Plants > Roots > Nodule | place: USA...
CCAATTTGTTCCTTAATATTTGTTGATAAGGTCATTCATTAGTTCCAGCTGTATTGAAAAATAAGAGTGAAGAAAAAGGAAATTGAACATGAGAGAATAACCGACACATGATAAATCTGGTGCATTCTTTAATAATAAGTGCTTAAGTCTTAGCTTTAGTGAGGATTCATGTTTGCAGAGGCTATTATTATTTATTTGCTTCAATTGAGTGTTTCTCTGTGTCTGCTGCTAGGTACCATCATCTTCAGCATGTACTAGGAGCAGATTGAAATTCGATTCAAATCTGATTTGGTGTGGCTAAGAAGTCTTGTGTTGAGAGTTAGTAAGTTCGGAAAAATGGTGATTGGTAGCGACTGCATTATAGTATCAAATCAAGATCAAGGTGCTTTAATTGTGGCAGATCTGATTGTCCTTGGTGGGTGCCTTTGGGATGTCTTATGGAGAGGATGGATTATTATGTTGTTGTGTTGTTATGTGACTTCCTTGATTAAACCAAGTGAGTTCATAGAATCCCACAGTACTAGTAAGAAGAAGCAACAATGTACAAAAACCTAATCTGTTTTATAAGCAATTTTAGCTAGTGTTTTTACGTTTGGACTTTATTCCCAGAAGTGCGAGACTTAATCCTAGACAAATTGAGATTTAGGGTGCTTATGAATTGGAATGCTGAAAGCCAGACAGTAGGAGAGTTAAGCTGAATTGGCAGCAGGGTATTTGGGCTTTCTTGTGAGTAGTGATGCTATGTACCCCATCATGTATCCAAAATGGCCTAAAATTCCTAAAATAAAGAAACACTAATTTATGAGAACAACTTAAAGGTATAAACTGTAATTAACTTCATATATTTATTCTACTCGAGTTTAGTTTACTAACATCTTTTATATTTATTTGTGTTGAAGGTAAAATTTGTGGTCAACCATGAAGATCGCCAGATATTTAACACAAATTATGATTGGGCTCTTAGCGTTAAGCAAAATATAGTGAAATTCCCGAGTGAAGTTGGCAAAGTTCATTGGACCATGTATATTGATTATAGACTTCATCCTGACGCTCTGGTATTAACAATATTGTGAATTGTTTTAGACTTTGTTTTTAATTATTTTTATGTGCAAGTAAAGGTTGCCATGAACTTTTTGAATCTGTTTGCATGTCTGATTAATGTTTTTAGCTTGTGTGTTGGTGGTTAGTTTTATGCTTTGGGGTGAAATAAGTGTGAATCGTGCATGTTTGTTTACATCAGTTTTTTTTGCTTATTAAGCTTGAATTTAGATTATAAAGACACACTAATAATCAAATGTGGACAGTAGAAGACAACAATGAAGGAAAGAAAATAAATTTTATGTTTTGGTGTCTGCCTAACTTTTTGTGTGCTACCATTATATTGTTCACAACACTTGATTACCACGCGGTTCTTTAAACAGACCACTTCGGTAGCTATTCTAGGTCTAAAGATATAAAGATATTAATATGCACATTTAGGGACTTCATGAAAACAAAATATAATTATGTTTCTCTTCAATATTTGTAGAAGTTACAAAAAGAAATTCTTGCATCTTCTAAGAATGAAGCCTAGGTGAAAGTCTTTGGGAAAGAGCATATTGGGTATGGTCGAGGAATGAGACTTGGTGTTACACCTTCCAATGTCTTGGACGTGGTTCTGGTCCCGCAACGTCAACTTGTTCATCAGATGCTAATGTAAAAATAGCAAAGATGCAAAGTGAAATTGATGCGCTAACTGCACAAGTTGCTGAAGTTGATGCACAAAACGCATAATTTTCTGAATTTGATACATTGAAGGAACAATTTGCTTTTATTATGGCTAATACGAAAGGAAACCATGTAAGACAATCTCCCTATGTCTTCAATTTACATTCTGCACATGCCTAAGGACACCCAGTTTGTGCTTAGTTTATTTGTTCTCTCTTTCAAATTTGTCGGGTTTTTTATAATATTAGTTCATAATCGCTCTCGTACAGCATTGTGGCATACATGCACATTATTTTTCACAATTCGCCACAATTTTCAAATTAAACAGCTTTGAACACCATCTAGCTATATCTCTTTCCACATGTTGGTAAGTTCGCCCACCTAATTCCGCATATTCACATCAGCCAAATTCTTACACATAGAAGCAACACCATTGTGCTATATCATATCCAAATTCTTTAATCTTAGCACTAACTAGCTCTTCCAATCAGTAAGTTTCACCTTTTCCAGAGTTGTCTCTTTGACATATCCCTTACTACAGGACAAAACATTACCTGCAAATTTTTTTTCTTTCGAAACAGCTTATATTAGAAAAAAGGCTGCACAAGAAGTGCTAAAAGCCACTGTAACTGTTACAAAGAAGGCCAACAGGCGCAAAAGATAAAACCCCAGGAGGAACAAAAAATGCTACCAACCGTAAACAAGGAGGAAAAACAAAACTGCTACTAAAACAAAACCAAACGGCAATAACAGGCCAGTAGCTAACAACAGGATAAACAGGAAAAAACCTGCCACCATAGTCCAAGGCAGGAACAGACCAGGGAGCAGCCAAACACCTATCCTCTCCTCCTCAAACACTCTCTAGGATTCCATGTCCATTCATAAAAGAGACATGTAGAAATCCTAAGCCGACTTAACGCCCAACACCACGACAACGCCTTGATGTCTTCAAACACTTCATCCACATTCTTGACTTGATTCTTGAAAATCGTTGCGTTCCTTTCCTTCCAAATCGACCAAATCACCGCATGCCAAATCAAGCAAAAAGCGTTAAACAGGCGCCTCGAATTACTCAATGTACTCCAACAAGCAAAGTGAGAGAATAAATTATGCGGGGTGATAAAATTGATGTTCAACCAATCCAACACCTTTCTCCAAATCACCGAGACAACATTACAATGCAAAAAAAGGTGATTAGTAGTCTCTTCCACATTTCCACACAAAACGCAAACACTAGACACCCCGTGGGCTAAAGATTAAGCATAGAAGCAATGATTTAATTAATCCAAGGACAGTACTGCATATACACCACGACACTATGTGATAGCGGTTTTTGATATTGTTAAGTATACTGAATGACTAAAATGTTGTTAGTTATATATATGATCAAGACATAACATGCTTGTGTTAATGATATAGTTTATACTTTGTTTTCAGGTGCAAGACTTGGGATCACCAAATGAAGTACGACATCATTCTGGGTCTATTCATGATAATCCCGGGGTTGATCAAGCAACATCACGCCAGATGATTTAGTTATAGTAGGTTTTAGATTTATATGCAATAATGCAAAGGTCTTTTGGTATAGTGATTCATTGTTTAGGCATGTGCTTAAGTTATGTTGTGTTTGGTGATGTTTAGATGGGTATTATGGCTATCTTAAGTTTTAGTTTTATGTCAATGACATCTTTGATTGGTATCATTTGTCCCTTTTTTTGTGTGATTAGAATCACTTTATAGACAAAATGGGGAGTTGTTATTTTAGTTATGAATTAATTGTGGAAACTTTTTTTATGAATTAATTTCTAATTGTAAATTTTAGTTTAGTTTTGTGCTTGAATATTAAATAGATGGGTCAAGTGGAAACAACTAATCATATCTCAACGATCAATGTTGGTGACATTTGTCTTGCAATGCCATCCGAGCATGTTTTGAAAGAAAATTGCTTTTCTGATCATGATAACTTCACAATGACACAACAAAATTATCCAAAAGCCCCCAACGTTAGTTAATTACCGTTGGACTAACCGACAACAATTAACTGCCGCTGGTGCCATCGGTAGTTAACTGTCGTTGCGTTCTATTATAAGAATAGAACATACACATGAGTTTCGAAAACTCCACTGTTGCGTTTTTTGCTTCCATAGGTGCGAATTTCACAAAGCATAAGTCATTTCAAGCCAATTTCAAGCACAAAATCAAGTAAGTTTTTTGAATCCTATTGCATTGCTATTTTGTGATTGATTTGTTAGTTTTTTTTTATTAAATTGTGATTATGGAGGTTTTTATTGATTTTATGATGTTATGATAGTTTAGGTTGTTAGAATTGATAGGTTTAGGTTTTGATTTTATGATAATTTAGGTTTAGGTTAGAATTGTTGTTAGAATTGTTTAGGTTTAGGTTAGAATTGTTGTATAATCGTTATGATTATTTTCGGTTTGTTATGAATTTTTGTTGTTATGAATTTGTGATAGACTTGTTACGATTAGTTATGGTATAACTTTTAGGATTAGTTTAATTATTGATGAATTATTGTAGAATCGTTACAATTAGTTTAGGTTTTGATCGTCAATTTGTTTATGTAGATATGTCTCAGAATCAGGGAAACGTTGAGTTGAACAAAAAGGAGGGTGATGACAAGAAGAATGAAAAGTCACCTATGACTTAGCACGGAATCACATGTGATGGTTCCGTAAAAAAGAAGGATTCAAAGGTGCGGTGTACAATCAGTCGAGATTGAGACGGAGCGGGAGGACATGCTATTTTGGTCCTCAACCAAAAGCAAATGCCCCAGGGACTATAGTGGGCAACACGATTGACTTGTGTGACGAGGAAGATGAATGAATGTAATGACTTCTAATGCCTAATTGTGTTTGGATCTTTTTTTATGTTTTTTTATATGTCGCGCACATTTTTCTTGACATTATAGTATTTTGAATAAAAATCGCGTTTTGAATAATTTCGAATAAAAATCGTGTTTTGAATAATTTCGAATAAAAATTGCGTTTTGAATAATTTCGATTAAAAATTGCGTATTCGAATGAAGAATGATTAAATCTAACGTGAGTTCGAATAAAAATTGCGTATTCTAATAAAGACTGATTAAATCTTATACAAAGGAATTCGATATCATAACTTATATAGCTGATTCTCAATAATACATGTTCCTAACTTATATAGACGAGTCATTACATTACATTCGGGAATGAAGATTAAATTCTTGTTAGGCTGATTGAGGTCCATTCCTTGACACTTCAATACTTTCATTTAAACCAGCCTAACAAGAATTTAATCTTTTAAATGGAACAGTAGAAATGTCGGTCGAATGTTGGAGTACTGTCTTTTAACAAGTTTGAATTACCCCATTCAAAGGAAGACAATTGTTGTAGTTGGAAGGTGCATTTCCATACTTAATCACGATCTTTTGGCGGAATCAGACTCTTGATAATATCTTCAGTTGATCTCAGCAACGTTACCCCGCATATCGATCCACTAGAACATGTTGTGCTCCCAAAACATGTTCTTCACGTTTTCGTCGTTTGTTAATTCCACCCAAGTGAATGATATTCTCCCCTCGTCGAGCGTTGGTCATTTATACCGAATGTATTCCACCCTCCTTGTGTCTCTAGGGTTGACTCTTTGGTTGAATTCATTCAGTTGATCCTTGAGACCTCTTAACGTTACACCAAGGCACCGAACTTTCAACCTCTGAGGTTCTCCGCCGTTGAATTGTGCCTGAACGTCGATCCACCCGACCATTGTTTCAAATCTACACAATTACAAATTAAAAATAATCAATGAAAAACTCATTCAAACACCTGTAGTGAAAATTTTACATAAACCCTAAAAATCTTAAAGAAACCCTAAAATTTTTATAAAATTCGAAAAAAAATATAAATTTAAGCAATATAACTCCATTATAACAAGTATTCATAATATTTGTTAATAGCATTTTAGATCTACAACATAACTATATTAAAAATATAAAAATCAAACCCTAAAAAATTTATAAAATTCGAAAAAAAATATAAATTTAAGCAATAGAACTCCATTATAACAAGTATTCATAATATTTGTTAATAGCATTCCAGATCTAGAACATAACAATATTAAAAATAAAAAATCTAAATTAAAAAATTAAATTACAACTAAAATTATAAACATATAAACTTATCTACTAACTAAAATTTATCACAATAGCATAAGTGATAACTTACTTGTGATTTAGTGGAAAAAAATTTGGATGATTTGGTAGAGTTTTTTTTAGAGAGAGAGTGAAAATTTTGAATTTTTAGAGACAAATGGTGATGATAGAGTGGCTGAAAGCTGGGTTCTGTCTTAAATATGTTACGAACACAACGGTAGTTAACTCCCGCTGGCACCAGCGGCAGTTAACTACCGCTGTGGGCTTTTGGGTAATTTTCTTGTGTCATCGTGAAGTTATCAATGTCAGAAAAACAATTTTCTGTTTTGAATGCTTATTGTGTCATCTGTTGAGAAACATGTCATCCATGAAAATAAAGAGAAAAAGCTTAGAAAATTATTATATTTATAATCATTGAAATGATACAAAAGTGAAAGAGAGATACAAAGGAGTTAACTTGTGACTAAACTAGTATCCTTAACTAACTTTAAAATGAGTATAACTACCTATATTTCAACAGTCTCCCTCAAAATCAAGGTAAGAGAACTCTTAGCTTGAGTTTGAATTACAAAACTAACACCAAACAGAAGAAAAAAAAGTGACCAATACAAATCTTCAAACCATAAGAGAGAGCTTCCAATCATAATTTACTCTTCAATCTCATACAAGGAACACTAAAGAATAAGGAGGTTCAACTAAAAGGGAAAGAGACTCGAATTGAATATGAAACTGAATCATAACTGGGATTTCAATCAAGAAACAAGATAAATCAAAACTGGAACTTGAAGAGAATTGAACAAAGGGAGAATCGAAAATAGAACCCTAATCAGAAATCAAACAATTTTGCTCTAACGAAGCAATGAAACTGAAACCCTAGAAATTGGGGGGAAAAGATGCAAACAGAATCGCGAAGAAATCACAAACTGAGAAATGTTGATCGAACAAAGAAAATGATGCAAAATAATCATATGAGATTGAAATACGAATCAAAAACGAAAAGCGATCGAACATATCAAGAACAAAATCAAGAAAGAAAGGGTGGAGAAGAAATTTTCTCGAGAAAGCGAAGAAAAATAACACTGAAGGGAAATGAATCGAAAAAGGAAATGGACAAAAACTGAAATTTCTCAAGAAAATGCAGCGGAATTGTGTTCATGGAGGAAACCATTGCTCTGATACCATGTTGAGAAACATGGCATCCATGAAAATAGAGAGAAAAAGCTTAGAAAATTATTGTATTGATAATAGTTGAAATGATACAAATGTTAAAGAGGACGTGAATGATTATCATAAGAGATTCCTAACATATCATAAGATTTCCTTTTTTGAAAGTTGGCAATTTTCCAAACCCAGAAAATAGAATGAATTCTCAGATTTTGCCTTAGGGCAAATACTTTTATGCCTACCTCTTCGGGTTGATCTAGACTATACTTTATTCTTGTAAGATACAAAAGAGTCAACTTGTGACTTATATAGTGACTAAACTAGTACCCTTAATTAACTCTAAAATGAGTATAACTACATATTTTTCAACATCATCCTTTAAGGACATGGATTGTAGGTTTCTCAAGCTACATTGCAGGTGCTATTGACATCCTTCTAGCCGAGCTTCATGCTATCTATTCATCTTGGAGGCTTTCGTTGGCTAGAGAGATGAGCTTTCAAGATGTTATTTGCTATTCTGATTTCCTTCACCGTGTTAACATTCTCACGGAGCTAACACCTAGATACCATAAGTATGCTACTTACAAATCTCATCAACCTAGATCGAATCCTATCTATTGCTCCATCTTGCCTGAAGACAATAAAGTGTGCAGACTTTTTTACAAATTTGGAGTTTCTTCATCTTCATATATGATGATTCACATCTCTCCTCCGCATACTTACCTCATGTCGTAGTAATAGATACTGTAGAAACTTGGTGTCGTAGATTGTAATTTTGTTTTTTTTTCTTTTCTTTCTAGCCTTGTAACAAAACAAACAACGAAACTCACATATTAAAAGTTGAAAAATGAAGAATTGAAAATTTGAATCTCCACCTAATCTATCATATGGCTATACAATTTTTTTTATCATATGAATCGTACTTATATGATTATTGTCGTTTAAAAAAATTATTAGATCAATTATAAATCAAAATCATATTCTCTTATATTTTATTCTCCCCCTAAAAAGGATATGGTCCCCATTCCTCTACATGTGGGTTTCCTGGGCATGCTAATGTAAGATCATCATTGATCAAAATCAGTCTTCAAAACCAACGGTATCAGTTACGACACGTGGCACATTCTTATAACAAAATCATTGTTCTTTCCCTTCAAAATTTCCAATTCTAACCCCAAACCTTTCCCTCAACGGTATCACAAAACTACCACAATTTTCCAAATTCATAGCCGGAATCTTTCTCCGATCGCATCGGTGGTTCTGTCTACGGTCGTCGGAAAATAACCGATCCTTAACTGTTTTGAATCGTCTTCGTCGGTGATCGGAGATGGTGAATTCTATGGTTGAACGCGCCACGAGCGATATGCTCATCGGTCCCGATTGGGCTATGAACATCGAGATCTGTGACATGCTCAATCATGACCCTGGGTACGTAATCCCTCGCGTTCTTTGTTCTTTCTTGGTTTGATCGATTTTTTTTTTTTTTTTTTACTTTTTGCATTATTTGGAAAAATTGAGAACAATAAAATTCGAGCTAGGTTTTAGTGTGGACTGTGGAATGGATCAACGAATTCTCTGAATGAATTCGTTTATAACCTAATTTTAATTACGTGCTTCAAAATTCTGAGATTTAGTGCTTTTATTACATATAATCACTTGTGAGATTGTTTGGAACAACTTATGACATGTTCATTCGCTATTTTCAGCCAATGTTTGTCAATTGCAGATTAGAGGAAAACGACGGTTTATTAATAGTGCTATAGCGCCACTATAACCGATATTTAACATTATTTAATGAATAGTATATCGAAGAACAATAGCGGTCTGTCCAATATAGCACTGCTATTTAACATGTTTTCAGCTTGTTTTCGTAAGCTCTCCAATTTAGTTTATGAAAACAGCTTATAGCTTATACGCAAACTAATTAAATTTATCCTTTGTTATAGAAATAGTTTATGCATAATCGTTTATGCTATAAGCTGAAGTGATGTTGTTAATCAATTCTGTGGGTTCTGCTAATTTGTGACTCACATGTCTGCACACGTATGCTGTATGGTATTAGTTTGTTGTGTAATCTTCAATATGAAATTATATGATATGATTTATAAGGATTTTGTAATATTTGTACCTGGCGACCCCACTTTTGGTTATTGTTGTTGTAATACTTGTACCCACTTTTTTGTTCTATTTCTTACAATTCAAACATCGTGTCGTACTTATTAGAAATGGAATTGGGATTACAATATATACATATCTATGTTTTAGTAAATGGGAGAACTAGGTGGTGTATCTGAATATGTATTTCATATTTCTTGTTTCTACTTTCTACTAGTTTCTATGTTTATACACCAGAACTTGAATATTTGACGTATGATGTTTGAGTTTTGCTCTTGGTTTATACTTCCATATATTGAGAATTCAGTTGGGTTATGGTTATTAGGCAAGCAAAGGATGTTGTCAAAGGTATAAAGAAACGGATTGGAAGTAGAAATTCTAAAGTTCAACTCCTTGCACTAACTGTAAGTGAAGGAGCGCTTTAATACAGCTTTATTCATTTATTTATTTTTAAATCCTGATGTTAATATTTGTTAAAAAGAAGCTTTTGGATTTGTGTATCATTGCCTGATGTTAGCATTGTTCAAGAAGATGCTTTTGGATTTATGCATCATTTCTTCAACTGTATTAAATCCATTTTGACCTCCTAAATTTTAAAAAGTTGACTAATTTCTAAACGTTTTGTTCCTGAATTATAATTAGTTATACTTGTTGTAGTTTGTGTTAAGGGTTCTTTTCTTTCCTTTTCATCAGTAAAAAATCATAGGAAGTGCTTTTGTTTTTGCATCAAGGAACAACTTTGTTAGATGTTTCTCTAAAATAGTCAATCAAAATATAACAGAGATGAAGAGCCTAAAGTTGCAGTAAATTTTGCATTCTATATGATTATCTAAAATAAATATTTGATTTAGACTACAATGAGCAGATAATGATGCCGGTAAACTTGCCTTTGATGGTTTAGATTTGTGTGTATAAGACCATTTTCAGAGCCCAAAAAACTGAGTTGATCATATAGAGTATAGTCAAGTAGTTAGAAATGAAGGAAAATTTATAAAATTTGTAGGCTAAACTATTATGAAAAAAGTAGATTTAGAATATGATATCAAGCAGAGCCTGTGTTGTTTGGAAGTAGTGGGGGGAAGTTCCTATCTGTTATTTGGAATTGAAAGTCTCGATGGTAATCAATAGAGTAGAATGTATTGGAAATTTAATTTCTATTATTACTGAAAACATGGAACTGAAGGAAGTTTCTCTAATCTTTCAAGCGTGAGACAATCATCCTACCAGTGTTGCATTTCTCCTTAGTAAATTCCACATAGACCGTGTAAGCTTCAAATAAAAACCTCAGCATAATTATGTAAAAGGCTGTGCTACTAGGCTTTCAAATAAAAAAAAATCTTCCTTTAATAAAATAATCTTAGGCCATTTCAGCTAGTGTTTTATGGATTTTAACCTTGGTGTTTCATAATTTGTCAAACCTTACAGATTGTTCAAAACATCTACCTGCCTTAGTCATTAATCAATTGATGAGCTTTTTAATGTGCAGAAGTTAATAACAGTTTTGTGAAAAACTACATAGTTGCATAGCTCTTATTTAGAAATGCTAAAAAGGGGAAGAAAGAAACGTAGAATGTTCAGGATTGGAATTGTACATGATGATCATATAAAAATAGTGAGAAGCTTTCCATTACAAAGAAGGGAGTTATGAAAATATGGAGGCTTGAACGGAATTGAGCGGTTTGAACAACCTTTATTAAACATCCCACTCTAATATTAAAGAAACCTCCCAAACATATGGTTGAATTCTTTACCATGCTACTCAATTAATGACCTCACTGCTCCAATTGTCCATACAAGTACACAACAACGACAACAACAATAGAAGCCAAGTCTTATCCCACTAGGTGGGGTCGACTAAATGGATCAAACCACACCATAATATTATATCACATATCTTGTTTATAGCCAATCCATTGGCCTCTAACTCTTTATTTATAGTTTTACCCATAAGTTTTTTTGGCCTTCCTGTACCTCTCTCTAGCAATGACATTGCCCTCCATCTTAATTACCCTGCTTACTATGGAATCTACAGGTCTGCTCCACACATGCCCAAAGCACCTAAGGCTTTGTTTGCGAGTTGGGTTTCGGAGGGGAGGGGAAGGGAAGGAAAGGCTTATGGAGAGGTAAATCCTTGTTTGGGAGTTTTAAAAAAATAGGGAAGGGTTTTGGGGGGTTTTGAAGGGCTTCATTTGTCCAATTTTAAAGTTCCCCCAAATTGGGGGATTTTTGGGGGTTAAACAATTGACAAATTTGTCCTCATAATAATTCAAAATTCCAATTATAATTTACAAGATAAATTACAAAGTATAACACAATGTATTGATTTTAAGAAAAAAAAATGGTAAAATAGTAAAATTATCACATAAGTCCTCCATTTCCTTTCCTTGTTGGTTTCTTTAACTCCCAAACAAGGGGAAGGTTTTCCCTCCTTTCTCCCTTCCCTTCCCCTCCTAAGCCTTTCCTTCCCCTCCCCTCAAAACTCGCAAACAGAGCCTAAGTTGAGATTCAACTATATTTTCTATTATAAGTGCTATCCCCACTACTCCATCATCCCAAATATAGCCTTAAGTTACGTGTTAGGTTGTCACTGCTTGTTCAAATAAGCTTCATCAGACGCCTGCCATTAAGATTTTATGTTCAAATATGGAAAACTAAACCGTCGGAGTACCTTATTACCTGTCCAAATGATGTTTATTCAGCTTGGGAGCATTCTCTATAGTCTGGATAAAATTTAAATGTCTATATATTTGATAATCAGAAAAATTTATTTATTTTCCTGTTGATCTGCTTCTAGTTGCTGGAAACAATCATAAAGAACTGTGGAGATATTGTTCACATGCATGTTGCAGAGAGAGATGTGCTTCATGAGATGGTGAAAATAGTAAAGAAAAAGGTATGCATAGTTTCTCAGATGTTTTCACTGTTTTCCTATGTTGTTTCTGCTTTCATATTGTAAAATGTGTTGATGCTATTTGTCATATCAATTGTAGCCTGATTTTCATGTCAAAGAGAAGATACTGGTTCTTGTAGATACCTGGCAAGAAGCTTTTGGAGGACCGAGGGCAAGATATCCACAATACTATGCTGCATACCAGGAACTGCTGGTAATGTTTACTACAAACCTTTTATGTAGTTGCCAAATATTCCTCTTGGGATTGCGGGTGTGGGGGTGGGTGGGGGGAGAGATAAATCAATTTAACATTTTTTTTATGGGTTTTGAGTGTGACCTGTTACTCTTTGAATATTTACACGATCCTTCATAAAATTTAGTTTTTGTCTATTTTTTATTATCCAAAGGATTTGCTTATTTCAGCGTGCCGGGGCAGTATTCCCTCAGAGATCTGATCAATCTGCACCTGTATTCACTCCTCCACAAACACAACCATTGACTTCATACCCTCCAAACATACGTGATGCGGATGCTCGGCCAGACGCAGCTGAGACCTCTGCAGAGTCTGAATTTCCAACGCTAAGGTATGTTTCTAAGTCCTTTACTTTGTTATCTAAAAGGTGGTTGCCTAGATTTTATAGTCTCCATATAGAGTTATTGTTGTGCCAAACACTAGTTCAGTCTTTGGATCATTTTTTATGCCTGACATCATGATTCTGTACACTTCTAGTTTCATATAGGATCATAACCTGCAAGTTGATGATCATATCTATTACCAGTGACATATTTTCTTTGTAGTTTGCACGTCGCATTTGGAGCTATGTGCTCTTTTTTTATGATTGGCCATGCATTATTTTTAATGGTTGTTGCAGAATCTCTTATGAATAAACTAAAGTCTGGTGGTGTTTTTGGAATCAGTGATAAAAATGAGTAGTATGCAAAATTTAGCTTAAAGGAGGAATCTGATTTTAAACACATCTTCCATTCTTTTTATTCTGCTTATTCTTTGAATTCATTGTCCTGTTATTCACTTTATATGATGTGAAAAATGCTAGTCGTGATACATTCATCAGTGTCTTTTTAACTGTTCATGCACTGACTTTTCAGATATAAGTAATTAAGCTGTACATATCTCTGTGTAATTTAAACTTCATTCACATATTCATCATGCACTTGGCATATTGTACTTTCAGTAGGTACTTTTATTGGTATAATTATAATGATGAAGTATTTGTTATTTATATATATGCATTCTGTGTTTTAATTAGTACTTCTTTCCCAGTTTGACTGAAATACAGAATGCACATGGTATTATGGATGTTCTTGCGGAAATGCTGAATGCAATAGACCCTAACAACAAAGAAGTAAGTTGCTCGATTCAAACATTCATATTATGATGAAAAATATGAATAAAAATACTTTTTGTTGGAATAGTTTTGAAGCTTATGGGTATGACTTATATGATTGAGAATGCATTCAAATCATTCTCTTTATTTGGTTAATGTGTTTTTAAATCATAGAACAAATCATAGTCATCAGTCCCCACTTTGTTTTGAGGATCCTTTAATGGTTATTGTCAATTTAATACTCAATTAACTGACCATATTTTTTTTTTTCTGTTCCCTTCCCTTGTAGTCTTGGGCACTTTCTGCTGATATGGATAGTTATTCACAGGGTGTGTTTGTAACATTTATGGGATGAGACAAGTATAGGTTTCCTGTAGTGATAACTATGATTATAAAAGTAGAAAACAATGAAATAAATTGGTAGTGACTGAAATTGACTGAAGAATTCGCGGACGAATAATAAACATTTGGTTACATGCTAAATTGTGGGGGATATAAAACTTCTCGCAGGTCACACATCAAAAGGTTTTCCAGACCCTACCCCGCGGGAATCTAGTTAATGGGAGCATCTTTTGATAAAAGTCCTAAATGCCCTTGGTTTCACTTCTCTACATTAAAACATTTTTTATCAACAGAGTAAAAACATAATTACACTCATTTCTCATATTCTTTCTTTCAATTTTTCATTGATTCAAACAAACAGAGAGGAGTTTATTATTCTTTCCATTTTCTATTAATCCAGACAGTATATAAAGTCTACCCATTATTTCTATTATCTTTCCTTTCATTTATTTTTTCTCATTTTGTTTCACATCCAAGCGGAGCAGAAAATTTGTAGAAGCTATAGAGATGAAAATTTCAACTTGCCCAATTATATTCTGGTCTGTCAAATGAATTAACAATCTATTCTCTGTTGGGGTGATTATCAGCTATTCTAGACAAAATACTGCTGCGCATTTTGTTTTTTTAATTGATAATTCTATATGCAGTTTATTTGGTGTGTCGTTGTAAATTTCCTTAACTCAAAAACATTATAGGTGTTAAGTTACATTGTGATAATTATAATTTGTATGGAAGAACAATTTAGACACTTGAAGTTGCAAATTTAAATCAGGTGCTCATGACTGTCAAACAACCATGTGATAATTTATTTTGAATCCTGAGGCTATGTTTGGATTTCTCTTAATGAAAAGTATTGAAGTGGAAACAAAGAGTGGGATGGAATGGAAAGAAATTTCGTTCCCATTTTTTGGGCTATTTGTGATGGAATGGAGTTGTATGCATTCCATTGTTTGAGAAGTGGATATAATAGTAAGATTTGTAGCTTTACTGAAATAGTCCTATACTCCTATCCTATAAACTATTCCATCCTATTTTAAGAAATCTAAACAATAGTACAATGTCAACTAATGTGCATGCATTCTTTCCATCCCTTTCCATGTTTCCCTTTCTGAACTTGTTCTTGAAGTCTAAATATGCCTTCCTTCTGAACCTGTTGTAAAGTGTAAATATCTATTTTACATCTTACGTATGTCCTTTGCTTTCTGTTTCAGGGGCTTAGACAGGAGGTTATTGTTGATTTGGTGGAGCAGTGTAGAACATACAAGCAAAGAGTGGTACACCTTGTAAACTCAACTACGTATGGCCTCGTGTCCCCTTCTATGATATTATGAAATTGATAAGAAACCATAAATTTTAGAAATTTGAAGAGCTCAGTGGAACACTAGAGCATTTGCTCGACTCCTTAGGCCAAGCCTATGACCTTTGTTTAATGTGTATCCAGGGGTGCTTAATGCTAACTAAGGGTCCATTTACTTGTAGCGTTTTCTGTTCCTATTTTCAGTATAATTATAAACATTAGACAAAACATTATGGAAGTTTTTGAAATGTATTTTAAAAATAGATTGAATAATTTTGAAAATTTTAAAAAATATTTTTTTTCGTTGTTTCCAGAAGTGCTCTCTCTCTAGTTAGCTTGCATCTACTCTCTATCACAATTAAAAAGAGAATTCATAATCAAATGTCATTTTAGTGACCCACATTCAAATGCCATTCTTGTGACCCACATACAAAGTAAAAATTGAATATGTTGTTAAAAAGTAATCATCCCTTAAGTGCCTCCTATGCAGACCTTCTACACTCCTTTTTACATTAGAATGTGGGTCTACAGTCCTATCAATTATAATTATATTTCTTCATTGGAATGTGGGTCTACAGTCCTATCAATTATATAATTATTGATGACCACATTTGATATTCTGTATATGCTTGGTTCATGTTAATTGTATTCTTAGTAAAATTTATCTTTTTATACAAACAATATAAAAATGTTCTTACTATGGTGTTTTCTCTGTATTTTTCCAGGGATGAATCACTGCTATGCCAGGGACTAGCTCTCAATGATGATCTGCAGCGTCTACTTGCCAGGCATGAATCTATTTTGTCAGGAACTTCTTCTCAAAATGGAAATCAGATAGAGGATTCAAAGCCTGCATCTGCTCGGCAACTTGTAGATATTGATGCTCCTTTGGTTGATACTGGAGATACTGGCAAACAAACTGATGGGAGGTAATCCTGCCTGTCTTTTCTTTACATTATTGCTTTGCTCATATATATTATCTGCACTCGTTATTCGTTTCATCTTATGAGAAACTATTTGATCCATTAGTAATGTTTGTCCTGGCAATATGTTCATGTTATTTTTACTGGAATTATATCTTTGATGTTGGGAGTAGTTTATCAACCAGATATGGACATATAGACCGAAATCGAGTTTTAGTTGATGCTCTTCCTTCGAATAGTTTAGTTTTATTAGTCATTATGTGTGTAAGATAGAGGCTATTTCACTTGAGACATGTTATATACGACCATCAAAGTCACCGTTTTTGTGTCCCGCTGCAGGCTACTTTTGTTATTTTATGTATGTATAATATAATTATGAAGTAACGTACAAAACCGAAATATGTTGTGTATAAACATGAAGTTTATCTATCTGATATGGACATATAGATTGAAATTGAGTTTTAGTTGATGCTCTGTGAAGTTCCGTGCCTTCGAATAGTTCAGTTTTATTAGTCATTATGATGACTTAGATAATTTGTGTGTAAGATAGAGGCTATTGCACTTAAGACATGTTATACGCGACCATCAAAGTCACTGTTTTTGTGTCCCGCTGCAGGCTACATTTGTTATTTTATATATAAACATGAAGTAACATACAAAATATTTTCAACTTAACCGAACTAATGTGATGGTTATGGCTCTTATCAATATAAGTTAACCTACATATATGTGCAGGTCCTCCTCTGGTGCTGAAGCAGGGTCCCAAACATTGAATCAGCTAATGCTTCCTGCGCCAGCTACTTCCAATGGTTCAGCTGTACCTGCCAAAGCTGATCCCAAGTGGGACCTGCTCAGTGGTGATAACTATGACTCACCAAAAGCACATACTTCACTTGCTCTTGTTCCTCTAGGAGAACAACAACCTGCTACTCCTGTGAATGATCAGAATGCCCTTGTTCTTTTTGATATGCTTTCTAGTGGAGACAATGCACCTACGTCTGCCAATACCCAGCCAACTCAACAACCCAATGTTGGTGGCCAATCTGGTCCATTTACTCCCCAATACCAACAACAGCAGCAGACATTCACATCTCAAGGTGGATTTTACCCCAATGGAAATGTGCCAAATGCTGGTTTACCTCAGTATGAGCAATCACTGCATGCACAAAGTACAGCTCCTGCATGGAATGGTCAGGTTGCAGAACAGCAACAACCAGCTTCCCCTTATGGTAATATTTCTTCATTTGATTTATCTATTTTCATAATGGGATGAATTCCTTTACAATTACATTCTCATTCTAAAAACGGGTTTTAGTTGGTTCATGGAAAAATTGGAAGACACCATTTTTTTACTCCACTAATTGACAGTGATAGGTTGGGTCGGTGAGTGGAATGGATGAATTGAGAATTTAACTGTATAGGGTTTGTGCTTTTGTATTTCAGACGTCATTGCCTTACTCTTTTATTTTTGGGTTTGATAGGTGCGCAAAATAGTGGATCATTGCCACCACCTCCCTGGGAAGCTCAACCGGCCGACAATGGCAGTCCGTTAGCAGGTGGTCAGTATCCACTACCACCTCAGTATCCACAACCACCTCAATTCAGTCATGTACAGAGTTCCGCAAATCATCAGGGGCCTCAAGCAATGGGTTATGGCCAGGCTGGTGGTATGTATATGCAGCCAAATGCTAACGGCCATATGTCAGCAGTCAATAACCAGGTTGGAAGCAATCAATTAGGCATGCACCCTCAGCATATTCAAGGTGTTACAGGGCACTACATGGGACATCAAACACAAGGTGGTCCTGCGGCTAACATGTATCCACAACAGATGTACGGAAACCAATTTGCAGGTTATGGCTACGGTCAACAACAACAACAGGGAGTTCCATACATTGAGCAGCAAATGTATGGCATGTCTGTCAGAGATGATAGTTATTTGCGAAACTCCAATCAGGGTTATACATCTTATGTTCCATCAGGGAAGCCTTCCAAGCCAGAGGATAAGTTATTCGGGGATCTTGTGGACATGGCAAAAGTGAAGCCGAAAACAACTCCAGGTCGAGCTGGTAGCATGTAAAAAACTGTCTTGGTTTGCATTTTAGCCCGTTTGCTAACTTGTGATGTTTTTATTTTATACATAATAGTTTTTGTTTTCAAATTTTTTGTTTTTGCTTGTCTGGGAATTAGCATTGATGTAAATTGATTCTAGAGGAAACATTGAAAAATGGAGAACTGGGAGTGGGGGAGAAAGAGCAAGTGATGGAAACATTAAAATATGGAGGTCTTATTTTCGTCTGCTCCTTATCTTCTATTGATGTTAATAAATGGGAAGACGGGGGCATTGGGTTTGGGTGGAATGACTTAAAGATTTCCTAATAGTTTGTCATGTTTGGATGTACTATTATTGCTACTGCTCTAATTTTGTCTTCTATTGACCTTTAGTACTCCTAAGGTTTTGATGTATTTTAGTTATACAAGAAAATTTCCTCAAGTCCAAACTAAACTAATTTTTAGTTTTGGAACACTACACTAAAGAATAACTATACTCCGACCCAAATAGAAAGAGTAGGGAAAGGGTTTGTAAATGGAGTCCTTAGAATGGCAAGCATATATCGATTTCATGTATTAAATTTGGCGTTACTGATATAGGTAATCTCCTCCTTGTAAACGTAAATAAACTTAAGTGGTAAACATAAGAAAGCAAATTGCCTGCAAAATACCAATAATATTCTCGTTTAAAAATGTGACACATGCATTATGATTTTAATATTAAATAGGTGTTTCAAAAAAATATTATAGAACAGGTAACATTATATCTATAAAATATTAACAAGACAAATACACCAAACTAGAATCTATTAATTTTCTTGCTTGCGCATTTGATTTCTGATATGTAACCCTCTTAATAAATTACAATAATATGCTTTTCTTTCAAAATCATGCTACACATTGTCACATTCTTCTGCTTCACACAAACAAGCTTGACTCGATTGTGTTTCCATTGATATAATATTCTGAACAAATATTTGTCAATGATTAATATAAAAGATACGAGATAAATGTCACCAATAATTTAAAAAAAAATGACAAACATTTGTAATTGTATAAATAAAACTCACGACAAATATTTTCCAGTAACTAAAAAAATACAAGACAAATATTTGTCATCAATACGCAAAAATATGATGCAAAATTTGTCACTTTAAAATATAAAAAAAATCTTTTTATAGGCAAACTTCACTCGGCTCCATTGATCCAAAATTGTTTGCAACAAAAACACATTTTGATTGAGTATATGATATTTGCCAATCCACATGAATGTTTTACTTTAAAAAGAAAACCGAATATCAATTGATTCATACAATCATCAAAACTACCGAGTCAATCACATACAATGTGAGTTGGGTGGCACAACCAGTTTGAGCTAAAATATAATTAGTTAAAGGTCTTGGGTTTGAAACCCAAATGAAGGAGAAAACTCATACATCTAAAACATACAAACCACGCATGGTCACAACATTAAATGGAAGAGTTATGTTCAGCATTAGGTTTGTTTCCAGGGCTGAAGCTTTGATTGAAGAGAAGGCAGGACTGGAAAGTGGAAATAATTGGAAACCATGATAAGAATGCATCCGTGGAAAAATGATCATACCCGTTCTGTTATCATGCATTCTAGCAAAGACTCCTTACTATACTCTTCATTGTAATCGCAAAAGATAAGATTGGAAACCATGATAAGAATGCCGCCGGTGGAAAAATAATCATACCCGGTCCGTTATCATGCACTCTAGCAAAGACTCCTCACTATACTCTTCCATGTAATTGCAAAAGATACCAATGATAGTTGAGCAAAAGCAGCAAGAAGACAGACAGCTGCAACAAGACCTAGTTATAACTACAACTCCTTGTGAAAATCTCAAACTGAGCTTAAAATCGACAGTTTTTAGCTGTAGGTAAAGATTAGAACCATCAGAAAAGACAAGCTCATTTACCTGGAAGCTTTAAACTATAAACAATATTAATGAACTCAGCAAAATATTTCCTTTGCCTCCAACACTGAAACAAACAGATACACAATGCTTCAAGGCACTAAACCAAAACGATGCTTTGTGACAACACTCACATGTCAACGTCAACAATGTCATTCCAGTTAATTTCATAGCATACCAAACATACCTTAAATGTATACCATTAGTTTCATTTTATTAGGGGGAAGAAAGATTTGTACTGTTGCTCCATGACAACATCCAATAATAATATTAACATTCTGGGCAAAAAATTACCAGAGCAGAAGACATCAGGTACAGAAAAATCACCAGACTACACGGTGGATTATCCAGGTGAAAATCAATCTACAATTCAGTTAAAAGTTAAAACAGTATGTTTTTTTATCAAAAGCACCGGTACATGTAATGAAATCCATTAAACTTCATGGTACAAAATTTAAATAGCCCAGTGGTGTTAAAACAAAATCTGCTACATATCCTAAATACTAGTACAAATATTAGGAAGGAAGGTCAATAGATTTCATGGTATAAAGTTTAAGAAAACCTGCGGACAAGCCAGTTGCATTAAAAGAAAAATCAGTAACAAGGGACTGGTGCCTTTCAAATTTCTCCTTTGTAACCTCCAGATCCAAAACAATCCTTCCTATTATTTGCATTCGCCACACTATTACGATCTAATTTTGGACAATCGCGCATACGATGACCAAGCCCGCCACAAAAAGCACATCCCTTGACACCACTTATGCCAGTGATTTCTTCATTATCTTCCATTGGATCAATCAGCTCAGCCAAAACAGGGGGAATCCTCTGTTTTGCTTCTTGCAAAAGGTGTTTCAAATCAAGCAATGTTGTCTCAGTTTGGTTCTTGTTTATAAATGTTGTCGCTATACCAGTTTTGCCACATCTTCCAGTACGTCCAATCCTATGGACATAATTTTCAATTTCAGCAGGCATGTCGTAGTTAATGACATGCTGAATATCAGGAAAATCCAAACCTTTGGATGCAATATCAGTTGCAACCAACACATCTTTCTTTCCAGCCTTAAATGACGAAATAGCATACTCTCTATCTTCCTGATCCTTGTCTCCATGAATAGCCACGGCTTCCACTCCTTTCAAGAGAAGATACTCATGAATGTCATCGACATCTGCCTTATTCTCACAAAATATCAAAACAGGAGGTGGGGTTTTCTGTAGGCACTCAAGGAGGTAAACAATTTTTGCCTCTTGTTTGACATACTCTACTTCCTGAATAACATCAAGATTTGCCGCCCCTGCACGTCCCACATTGACAATAATAGGTTTTACCAAAGCACTTCTAGCAAAGTTTTGAGTTTTGGTTGGCATAGTAGCAGAAAATAAGAGAGTCTGTCTTTGAGCTTTGAAGTGATCAAAAACTTCTCTTATACCATCTTCAAATCCCGAATCTACCAATCGATCAGCCTCATCTAGCGTTAAATATCTGCAGTTATCAAGATTCATTTTCTTCTCCGCCAACATATGCTTCAACCTCCCAGGTGTGGCAACAACTATGTGAACCCCTTTCTTGACAATCTCAAGCTGTGATCTCATATCAATTCCACCAATACAAAGCAAAGGTCTGAGCTCCGGATATCCAGCTTCCTTCACAGGTAACAAGAATTGTTCAATGACTTCATAAGTTTGCCTCGCCAATTCCCACGATGGACAAATAATCAGACCAAATGGACCTTCACCGGGAACTATAGGCATCGTAATTTCCTCCTGCATTGCCATCATGATCATTGGAAGCACAAAAACCAAAGTTTTACCAGAACCCGTGAAAGCAATTCCAATCATATCCCTCCCAGATAAAATAACAGGAAGCCCTTGCACCTGAATAGGCGTTGGCTGCACAATCCCCTTGGTTTTCAACATCTTCAAAATAGGATCCGGAAACCTCATATCCTTAAAATTTTTAATCGGGGGTGGAATATCTTCACCATTGACAATTATATGCCACTGTTTTTGAATCAAATCACAATCTTTCTTTGACATCCTTCTAGTATGCAAAGGAGGCTTCCACCCAGTAGGCAAAGGTTCGGTATAAGTGATCCCTTTCGCTAATTCACGAACCGACATAAGGGTTTTTTTATCAGACAAATTCTCAATCATCTCTTTCTCCTGTTGAACAATCAGTTCTGTAACACTAATCTCAGGTTGTTCTTTCTTTAACTGTGAGGCCTTAACAAGTAGACTGGGCTTAGTTTCAACCACACTTAGTTTTCCAGAATCATCATCTATTGGAGCAGATATTTTCCCTTTGCGTTGGAGAATCTTCTGAGCTTCCATGGCGCGACGCTTCGCCACAGGAATATACTCCTGATAATCATCTTCCATTTTAGCTACCATTGGATGGAAGAGTTTCTCCCTGTTTTGGGCGGCCGAAGAGCAACTACAGCGGTGTTGAGTGCGACAACTCAAACTTGTTTGTGATTTTGATTTTGATTTTGATGGAGGTGTTCAGTAAGCAATTTATATTGATCCCAAAATTGGTTAAAAACCTCAGACAACATAAATCGATCCTATCTATCTTAAGATGTTATTAACAAATATCAAATAACAACTTTAAAGATCAATCGTTTCTTTATCAACTTCCACGCAAGCTTCTTCACACAATTGTTTGGCCTCCTGTGTCATGGAAGAAAAAAATATCACATACTGCTCATTCTCACTTTTTTTAACTATAAAATCATTCAATAAAACCGGACACATTTAATCTTGAAATCATAATCACAATACACAAATGTGTAATGCTTGAAGTATGATTAATCATTGAAAATAGATACCAACCAATCTCATAGTATATTAATCATTAAGGTTTGATTAAGAGGAAAATAGTGAAACTACAATTTCAGATCAAAAATAAGAATTGATCTGAATATCTATGGGATAATAGATGTTCACTACAGAGATCAAATTTAACAGACAATCAATTAAAGCAGATACCAATCAAGCTCATAGTAGATCGTTAAGGTTTAATTAAGTGGAAAGTGAAACTCCAGTTTCAGATCAAAAATTTGATTAAGAGGAAAAATAGTGAAACTCCAGTTTCAGATCAAAATTTATGTCTTAGATTGTGAAATACAAGCATCCATATGCATCAACTAGTTTCATTTTCATATCTGCCATCATGTACACTAACCTAAAATTACAATATTCCACTGCAGCCCTCAGTTAAGTATCTGAACTTATAGGCTTTGTTTGCGAGTTTGGAGGGGAAGGGAGGGGAGGACTTTGGAAAAAAGGAAGGAGCAAGTGGAAGGAATAGAAGACTTTGAGATGGGAGGGCTTTGAAAGGTTAATTTTTCTTCATAATACAAAATCTTCCTAATTTCAGGGAACTCAAAAATTGTATTGGAGGAGGGTTTATATGAATTCTTCAAATTCAATCTACGTTGTTATAGTGCTCTTAAAATTAAAAATACATTAATCATTAGGAATAGTTTATCATTCTCTAGAAAAATACTCTTACAAAATAATGACCCAAAACATAAGAAAGGAAGAGCAGATATGCAGTTGAATGATTCTGCTAGGTTGATTGTTAAGCATTCAAATTTATTGTGAATTTTTACTTGTTAAGCAGAGCAGATATACAGTTCATTTGGTTCTATCTTATGCATGGCAATGCTGGGGATACATATCAGTGACTGTGCTAAAGTGTTACACCCTTCTACCAAAACGAATAACCAAACTACCAAAAACCTAAGTAAAAACAAATAGAACAACACACCAACAACCAAGGCTTATCCCACTAAATGGGGTCGGCTACATGGATCAAATTACGCCATAACGTTATATTATAAACCATATTTCGATCCAACTCATTAATATCTAAATCTTTCGTAATAGTTTCTCTTAAAGTTTTTATTGGTCTTCCCTCTGCCTCTAGTGATCTGACTATCCTCCATCTGATCTACTTTCCTTACTACAAAACCTACATGTCTTATCTCTAATGTCCAAAGTCCAAACCACCTAAGCCTATTTTCCACATTCTTTTCTTCTCTCTAAATCCTTCTACCAAAACAAATAACTAAACTACCGAAAATCTTAAGTAACAAGAAATAGAAAAACTAACAAAAACAGAACAATAACTAAAAAAACAAACTCGAAATTATAGCGTAATAGAACCTCCAAAAATATTTAATTTATGTATAAAAAAGCTTACCAAAAACAAAAATCAAACCCTATCTACAAATTCAGATTGCGAAACGAAAAAGAAAGGTTGGGAACGGTTAATTAGTAGTATTCACATTGATCAATTCATTGAAAACAGTTACAAGTCTGTTTATATAGAATTTTGCGAAGTGATCAATGTGAAAACAGTTACACGCTATTCCTCTCTTCTTCTCTGGTATCAGTATTAACCTTCACCGCCATAGCCGCCGATTCATCTTCCTCACTATCGTCGTCGCCGTTACTGCCGTCGTCGCTGATCAAACACATTGTTCATCTTCCTCACCACCTTCGCCTCTGTTATTGCTTTTCAACTGCAATTTTTATTATGATATTATGCATCAAGAATCAAGATGAAGAACCTGTTTTTGGTTCAAGTGATTTCTTCTCCAATAAAAGTAACAGTGTTGGTGTTAATAAAAAGGGATCTGATTTTTATGGTTCGATTGCAATGTTTGCAATTAGTGATTTGATTTTCAATCTCTGTTGTTGGAAATCTCATGTTAACTTTAAACATGGATCAGTTTTGAATCAGGAAGAGGGCATTTCAGTTTGAATCCTTTGAATCTGGCTGTGGGAGGAGGTTGACAGCCGTGAGAGTAGGGTGGGGTGGGAGAAGAAGGGTTAACGTAAAAGGGAAGAAGGAAGTTGTTTTTTTTACTTTCTATCAAACCAATGTTAATTTTTAAACTTGAAATCTCAGCCCTTAAATATTTGTTTGCCACATGTCTCTCATCCAAAGCTTAAATGAAGTAAATGGAGTCTTTGCTAAATGGAGCATACATAGACTCACGACGAAGTTTAAAGAAAAGTGATATGGTAGTGCTTGGTTTCACCTAAAAATAATTATCATTTAGGCAACATCGGCAAATATGCAATCGAAGGCCATGTGATCCCTTGCATAAGGGAAACTAAGTACTACCTGGGGAATTAGTCAAGCAGAGGTTTAGCATTGTATGTCACATCGTTCGAGTAATAGACATAGTTTTATTATAACTATTTAGTTTATACACTCTAATTAAGGTCATCCGATCAATGAACATATTTAATAATCTGAACTGTCAGATTGCAAATTAATGGTCGAGATTCGCTATAGCGTGAAAACTGCGTACTGTTTTTACATCAAGGAATACGGGTCCCAATTAAACAAGCTTCTTTCACCTTTTTTTTTTTTTTTTTATCTCTTTATCTTTATTTTTTGCATTTCTTAATGTAACACAACAAAACTCCACAAATAATCGTACCTAACGTTGTACCGGAGAAGTTAGAGAACCAACAACCGAGGAACAAAGTTCCTCTCAACGTCCATCATTTGAAACAAGAAAATCACAGTAGATGAGGACATCTGTCGAACCTCACCTAAATTCTTACTCCATCAACAAAGTTCAATTAATCAAGTGTATTTTTTTTTACAAAAGACAAATACCTTTTCTCATTTATTCAAAATAAAAAAGAGAAGTTACAAATATTAAGGGACTAGGTCAAAACTCAAAATAAACAATTTATGAGGAAAACCCAATAAGATAAAAAGCGGTAACTGATTGAGAATTGAATCTATGTATATAAAGCGGTGGATATGTTTAAGTTGTGAGCAAAACAGCCCACACAACAATAACATTGCTATCTATGAAAATACCAACACAAGACAACCCTTTGTTATGTCATCTATGTTCCATTTGATCTAAGAAACAATAAGAAAATGACCTTTTCTGAGGAGCATTGGGAGCATATATTAAAACAAAAATTGCTTTAAGAATCACAAATTCATGCATATTTGAAAATGAGTTCTCTGTAGAGTGGATTTCCACCAAGAGAAGTGTTAAAGATTACCATATAAAACGCTGATTTTCAAGTTCGACCGTAAGATAAGTAAAATCCAACAAAAAATTATTTTACACAAAATCAAACTTAAATTCTTGTAATCTACTGAAAAAGTATTCATTAACTACTCGAGATAAATAACTCGTTTACATTATAATATTTGCACATACCACAACAACGTAAGTTAATTATTATTTTTTAGGATTAACGTTAAGTTGATAATGTCATATGAAATTAAAATTAAGTGAATAATACCATGAATTATTTATCCTTAAAAAAACTAATGAGTAGTATTTACCAAAAAAACATTCAAAATTTAAATAAATAAAAAGAAGGCATCCTAAATTCTGTACACGTGAGATATATCAAACAAATGAGAAGCTAAGACATTATCCATTCCCACAAAATGAAATCAAATCACATAATGCCACGTTGGATTAACGTATCTATGGCCATCTAATATCAACATTCTGAAGCCACAAATTTCTTATATGGTTACCATTAGATTCTGCTTACTTCTTACATCATAATACCATATCATAACCTTCAAAATCTTTGTGTGTGGCAAATAAACTTAAAAGAGAGATTCAAAACTCAATTTTATTTTTCATTTGCTCTCATAGTTTGAACAGATGGCAACTTCTATGATGACAACTTTGCCTCAATTCACTGGTCTTAGACCACAACTCAAACCTTCTCCTATCCAGGGTTTGGTAATTAACCACTTTTTCATGTCATCATTTTGTTATTTATAGTAGATGTTACATATGTTTTATTCTATATACTTACTTCTTGGTCCATACAAATTACAAAAATGAATGTTTTTAGTCCTTATGAATTATAAAACTTAAATTTTATAATAGATCCTTCATAATATATATATTTAAATTTTGGTAGAAAGTGATATTGTGATTAATGTGTTTTTTTTATGTGAAGGTTGCTGCCCAACCCATGACAAGGCGCAAGGGAAAGGGTGCTTTGGGAGTTCGTTGTGACTTCATTGGTTCATCCACTAATGTGGTATGATTTCAAGAATCAGATCCAATTCCAATGTTTTTATTCATGTGCGTGTTTGGATTAACGGTGAATTTGACGAATATACTACCATGATTTTGACACAAATTACACTTTTAAAATTTTAGCTAAATCAATGTGTCACCGTAATTTTGTGAAACACGTTATTCCAAACATGATGTGTATAGTTTTCTAGTCTAATTATTGTGGAAGTAATAGTCGTTTTGGTGCCTTAATGTATACCGAGTAGCCATTATAGTTGTTCATTGTATCGAAATTTCAAAATAGTCTCTGATTGTGCACTGACATTAAAATAGTTACTCAATGTTGACAATAAATATTTTCTTATAAAAACTGATATGTCAATAAGTGTTTATAGGGACTGATAATACAGTACTAACAAAACATTTTAACGCAAGAGACTATTCTGATTAAAAGAGTTCACAATCAATGACTATTTTGGAATTTTATGCATTTAGGGACTACAGTGTCTACTCGTTACTCATTCAGAAAACAAAATGATTATTACCCTTATTTTATTGTGACACTATGCTTAGATGTTAACTTCAATTAGTGAGAATGGTGAGTAGAGTTGAATAAAGTTAAAATTAGTAACTTCTATAATTTTATGTATAAATATGATTGACTTTGACATGTTGGACAGATTATGGTGGCATCTACAACCCTAATGTTGTTTGCTGGAAGATTTGGATTGGCTCCATCAGCAAACAGGAAAGCAACAGCAGGACTAAAGCTGGAGACAAGGGACTCAGGTTTGCAGACTGGTGACCCAGCAGGGTTCACTCTTGCTGATACTTTGGCCTGTGGAACTGTTGGACACATCATTGGTGTTGGGGTTGTTCTTGGTCTTAAGAACATTGGTGCATTGTAAAAAGGAAACTATGTTGTTGTGAACTTGTGTTGTATCTGTAATAAGTTTTAATGTCATTTTATTTTTGCATCTTTGAGACTTGACCTTTATTCTTTCTTAACTGTAATATTTGCTTGCTTACTTTGCTCCTTAGACGCGCACAAACCTAGAGACCCAGTGATACAATCGAGTCATCCAATTCAATGCGATTCAATCATGTGTTTCCATAAGTGACTCAATAGTTCGACAAGTAACCCAATACCTTTCAGCAGCTGCATAGTGTGCGTAATAAGTCATATAGTTCTGTGATAAGTTTAATTGTACATAAACATTGTTGCCTGGGCAGATTAAAAAAGCATTGCTTCCTAATCCTAGATATAAGAGAGTCAAATTTTACAGTTTTCGCATCAACTCCAAACATGATTCGTCAAGCCAAGGCTGAAATGATCCCATGTGGCACACATTCTGCAAAAATCGACAGACAAAAGTACATCAAAATAACTTCCACTGCAAGCAATTCACAACAGTTAGCAAAAGATGTTTTTACAAATGTTGAATATATGCAAGGGTCGTCGGGGTTCAAACCCCAGACACTTCACTTATCCATCTTAAAAAGGTGAATTTCTAGCCACTAAGCTACTTGACAACGAAAAAAAAATCAATTTCACAAAAATCAATGTTTTAACTAAATATTTAAAGTATATATATGTTCTTGAGTTAGATCATACCCCAAAAAAATAGGATAGGGGATAGATTACATAGGGGATTCATTGTCTTAGGTGAACGATCATACCCCAGAAAAATAACCTACCTATGTAGGTAGACCGTAGCTCGACTTAAGAGCTAGCTTGCTTAACTCAAAGGATAAAAAACATTTACAACCAGAAAGGGCTCTAAGTTTGTTAAATCTCATATAAATCATGCATGCAGAATGCCTACATTACAGCTTATAAAACTATTGCATCAAAGCGGCAACCCAGTGCTTTAAATCTCTTGCCATTGCAGGGTTCAAATCCAAGGAATGGTCAAACATGTTTTGCAAGAGACTGATTTCATGGCTGAACCTGATAGCTCCTAGTTCTACTCACAAAACAAGAACTCTAATGCGTCAAGGCCCCCTTTCCTATCAAATCATTGCCTCAACAGACAAACTATTCTTCATACACACATTAAGGATCTAATACTAGAAATTATGTGAACATGAATCTATTGACTTACTTTCATATAGAAAAAAAATCCACGCAAGAGAAACAAAATCCTACGCTTATTCTTGTGCTCCTCGGCAATAGCTTTGGATAGATCTGCACAATTATGAAACAAATATTTGTTAAGAAGCCTGAAATCAGGTTGAGCATAGAAAGAATTGAGCGATAATAAGAATAGAAGTTGAAAATCCAATAGAAGCTACCAAAAAACTTGCTCAAACCAACCACAAATTAGAATATAGACAGAAATAATGTTCTTTCAGCAAAATCTAACCAAAATATAATGATGATTAAAAATTAGTATTAGTCAGTCACAGAATGCGCCCATGCTTAAAAGGTACCATGAACTACCTTGACTACACAAAAATAAAAGATTGGTATACTGTCATTGTCATATATTAAGGTCAACAATAAATTAACTCATAAGTTCATGAACAAATTACATTTATTCATGACGCTCTACATTACTCTGACGCATTGTTTTGGATATAACAACCACGACTCAACCCCCCAACATTAAAAAATTTCACAGACAATCCTGTTTATAATAATTTTAACAAACACAAACAACCATCACAATATGAAGAAAATACAAATCAATATGAGAAAGTTTCATGTTTTATGACAAGAAAGATGAAGTGTATGACCTTCTCTTGATCACAAATCATATAATTCAACTACGTTTTGGTTGGTCCACCCAACACATCAAGTGAGGATTGAATTGAGACCATTGAATTATGACTGCATATTTAGGATTAAACTCTATGTTACCATTTTTACTTACGAAATAAGAAAACCTGAGAAGTCATAACAGTTGAGAAAATATGGACCTACCAGGGTACATCACATGATACGGTGTAGTGACACCTTCAGTGTGATATGATTCAACCACCCTCCGCCGTGTTTCGAAATGGCGTTCCTGTTGCTTTTTCTCACATAGTTCGAGCAGAAGGGACTCGTACTCTTGTTGGTCATAAGGCCTGTCAAGATGTTCCAAAAGTCTTCTCCTAAATTGAGAATCATCATAAGCAGCTAGTTGCACTTCGTCTTTGGGGTTCAATTCTTCAAAACACTAAACACACAAAGCATAGATGTGTCATGAAAAATGTTAAAAATTAACTGTTTGAAATCGTTTCTTTAAAAAAATTATTATTTTTGAATAATGTGCATGTTTGTAGACTATTAGCAAAATACGACTAATACAGATACACTGCAAAGTTAAAACACTTACAGATGAATCATATCTTTTTGAAGGAACGAAAGGGGTATCTTCACAAACTTGATAAGGTTCCAAAATAGTTACATCTGGATCGGAGCAATCACCTCCATCCTCCACCGTGGGTGTGTTTGTGGTATTCTTACAACTCATATACTCCTTATCACCATCAACAATCGTCACAGAATTAAGGATTAGTTCATTATTTTTTTCAAATGCCGGATCCGAAACTAGTGAATTTTGCTTAAAACTTAAACTTTGTCCTAGTGACTCACTACCCAGATTGACCAATCTGTGATCATCTTCATCTACACCGACATCATCGCTAATATAACCAGGAGGATCATATGTAGGATCAAGGAATAGTTCATTGCTTTTTTCAAATGCGGGTTCAGAAAATAGTGAATTTTGCTTAACACTTGAATTCTGTCCTAGTGACTTACTATCCAGATTGAGCAATCTGTGATCATCTTTATCTACACCAACATCATCGCTAATATAACCAGGAGGATCATATGTAGGCAAACGTGAATGGTAATCTGCATCCACCTCATCATTGTCATTGCTATTGCCAACATCAATATTTGAACCACCGCTATGATTACTAGCACTGTCAATTTCAACACCAGGATCATACGTAACCAAAAAGGTACCGTAATCTGAATCCGCCTTATCACTGTCAATTTCAACAACAGGATCATATGTAGCCAAAAAGGTACCGTAATCTGAATCCGCCTCATCACTGTCAATTTCAACACCAGGATCATATGTAGCCAAAAAGGTAGCGAAATCTGAATCCAGCTTATCACTGTCATTTTCAATACCAGGATTATAAGTAGTTAAAAAAGATCCATAATCTTCATCATCATCATCACCAGTATTTGCAGCCAAAATTATTCTGCAATCTTCACTTACATCATCATCTATCGTATAATCATTTTTATCTATTAAGACATTTGTATTTCCACAAATCATCGCAGTTATCCTTGAAGCACTAACGGCACGATTGTGCTTCAAAATATCATTCCTGGCCTCTCGTCTTCTTAATAGCCTTTGTAACCTTTTTGTTTTATCATCAGTATGAGAGTCATCCGGGTTAAACATGATTAAAGCACGCTCCATTTTTCCTTTAATGGGAACAAAATCCTCCTTTGAAAGGGAAAAGAAGAATTCGCTGCAAACATTAATAAAAAAACAGCGAAACAATCAATTTTATCGATACAACTGATACTCTATATCTTAAGGAATATATTTATCTACAAACTTTAAGCACTCTTGACTGTATTCATACATATACAATCCTACGAGATATTTTTGAAACATATGTGAATCATGAAAACTATGTTCTAAGGAACAAAAGGGCATTAATTTCTACTACCTGTGGAAAAACATTGGATGAAAAACTACCAAACATTATATTGAAAGACAGAGTTATCTATACGAAATGTCTTTAATTGGTTTATGAAGGATTGTTGTCATGTGTAGTTATCGAAATTTCTAAGATTAACCATAATGGAACTTGTCAAACATATTGTGTTTCTAAAAGGTCTAGGATCAACAAAAAACGAAAGTAGTTAAAACAAGTAATGCAAAAGGAAAACAAAAGTTGCATCGTCGGACATCTCGCTCAAACTAGCTCTGACAAGGGTTCAAGTCTGAAACTCTCCTAAAGATCTACATAAACTCCATTATAAAGTAATGCTGGATAAACAACTTAATTAAACGATGTAGCAAAAACACCCATTTGTTATATAATCGCTAATTTATAAACTATTACCATATCAAACCATAAAATAAAGCCAAATTGGTTTAAATTTAATTAGTATACACTATCAATGTACAATTATTTTACACATATATCAAAAGATGTGTTGCCACGTCAATTAATGAATACGAAAACACATTAATTGTCATATTCATTAATTAACGTGGCAACACATCATTGGATGCAAGTGAAAAATAATTGTAAACCGAGAGAGTATAGAGCTTAAGCCAAAAACAGCTTATGAACATGTGATAATAAGTTGCTTCACATAAGCTCTCGCAAACAGTCTCATAAGTAACTAATTAGTTACGACGTTAGTGGATCCATAAAAAGCCCTAAATTGTGGGTGTACCTTCCCCATATGTAAATTTTTTAATAAAAAAAAAACATTGACAAAGACCACCTATTTTGTAAGCATTTTAAACTAAAGAAATGCAATAGTGTCATTGTAATAACAAGAAAACGCAGAAAAAATCAACAAGACAAGATTGAGTTCAAAACAAAAAACCAAGGAAAGTGAAAAAGCGAAGAGTAACGTAGCTACTTACCAACAAGTATTGTGTGTGTTGGTTGAGTTCACATGACAGAGAGAGAATTGGGGTTTGGGCTAAAAGAAGAAAACAAATGCATGATGGATCCGAAAGTGTTTGGTTTTGTTTCTTCTTTTAATGGAAAAGTAAGACTAAGGGGGTGAGAAGTTGATGAAGAAATAGTGCCGTTTTGAGTAAATTTCTAATTTTTAAATTACCCATCCCTTCCGATTCTATGATAATATACTAAGAAGAACTCAAACACATTTATGTGGCATTTAAATAAATTTAAAAAGAAATTAAAGATAGCAAGAATAACATGAATTTGAAAGGTGTGATCAACTTATACATATTTTATTTCTTCTATTGATTGTGGGACCCGTTAGTCGTTGAGGAGATAGAGAGAATCTTTATATAATTGTCTGTGACTAATAAGTACCCATTTTTCTCCCTCCAATGAGGATCTTTAACAGGTTGAAGTCCTTGTTAAGTAAATGACTTCTCATTGAAGATACCCTAATCATCTATCAATAATTTTGAGACACTCTTTTTTTCATTTAGTACCCATCTTCTTTTCTCCATCATGGGAACACCGGTTAGATACGAATGCTTAGAGTTAGGACACTCCCGTCGTGGATGGTCTAAGTTGTTCCAATTATCAAATCTTGTGCACAATTCATGCCTAAAAGTTGGTCAATATCGCTTCAACACATTTTCTATGAAGGAAATTCTTGTGTATATGTATTAGGAAGATATAACTAATACTCTCCCATCAAATAAAATAAATGATTAAAAGATGACATGATACTCTTGGTGTAGACCTACATGCAACGAGTTTATAAATGAGTTTTTTTTATTGAAAAAAGAAGAAGCAATTTTCACATTTTTATTTTTTAGTAGAAAGACGAAGTCATTGTAAATTCACACACATAAGTTGTAGTGTCGCGGTTCGAACATCGGTCATAGTGTGAGGTCTAACAATTTTGACATATTTATCACTTGAGTTAGGACTTGTAGATGCAATAATTGAATGCATAACTTTGAAGATGACATTTCTATATTAAGGTTTTTAATAGGTGCATTTGGGCATTTGTCTAAATTTTATTACTACCACTCTAAAGACAAACAAACAACTTCAATTTTACTCCATTTATCTACCACAATTTACTCTCTATTTATAGAAGAAATGAGTATAAGTGATAAATTAGAGTGAATGTATGGTGGATCCGAAAAGGATTTCATTGTGTTTCTTTTTTAATAGAAATGAAAAAAGTAAGAGAAAGAGAAGTTGATTAAGAAATAGCAGCGTTTTGAGGAGGCATTAAAACATGACAGGGTGGGGACGGTTTTAGCCTTCCACTTCTCGAATCCAATGGAGTTCGAGTATCCCCGTACTCGGTTCAGTTTGGACATTTACTCTAATTGTTAATAACCTTTGATGACCATCTTCCTCTTGTTATTTTTTTGAAGAAACCATCTCCCTCTTATTTTTAATGGTGCAGCAAAAGAGAGGGAAAAAAATGATAATCAAGAACTGAAAGAATGTGATTTTCCTCCTCCAAGAGATGATGAGGAATTAACTTCAACTTTCAGCTAATGCAAAGTGCGTAATGTGTCATAGTTCAGTGATGAGTTTAATTGTACATAGATAGTGTTGTCTTTGCAGATTCAATAAGCATTGCTTCCTAATACTAGATACAACAACAACAAGGCTCTAATCCTAGATATAAGGGATTCCAATTTTAAATTTTTCGCATTAACTTCAAACATGATTCATCAAGCCAAGGCTGAAATGCTCCCATGTGGCACACATTCTACAAAAATGGACAGACAAAAGTACATCAAGATAACTTCCATTGCAAGCAATTCACAACAGTTGGCATAAGATTTATACAAGACACTCAATATCACCTGACTTAGAAATAAAAACATCAAATATCGAATTATGAAACAATGCACCAAACAGAATTTCTTGAGAAGTCTATGCAACGCCACAGAAATAATCATAACTAAAAAAACTACTAAATAAACCATTTCTAATTAGTAAATGAGACACAGTCAGAAGAACTATATCCAATTGCCTCATACCAATTTATTTTTCTACTTTTAATTGTGTCTTAACTAAAGAAAATATTCTAGATTATATATATTGTGTATTACAGAGACATCAATTTTGCAGAAATCAATGTCACTGACAAAACACACAGTTGTTTGCTGCATAATGTTTTAATTAAACATTTATAGGTATGTGTTCTTGAGTTGGATCCTGGGATTCATGTGTATGAAAAGAATACCATAGGGGATTCATTTTCTTAGTCGAACCATCATATCCCAAAAAATTAGTCTACCTATATAGGTAGACTGTAGCTCAATTTAAGAGCTAGCTTGCTTCTAAGGGGATTGGTTTTCTTAGTTGAACGATCATAAACCAGAAAGAGCTCCAGATTTGAAGTCATTAAGACCCATCACCGCCATGTTAACAATATGCAACAATATAGAGTTGGTTTAATCTCATATAAATCACGCAAGTTGAATGCCTAAAGCATAGTTTATAAAATTATTGCTTCAAAAAGGCAACCCAGTTCTTTAAATCTCTTGCACTCGCAGGGTTCAAATCCAAGGATTTGTCAAACATTGCTTTTGCAATAGACTGATTTGATGACTCAACCTAATACCTCCTACTCACAAAACAAGAACTCTGACGTGTCAAAGCCCCCTTTCCTATCAAATCATTGCTTCAGCAGACAAAATATTCTTCATATACATTAAGGATCTAATACTCGAAATTATGTGAACAAGAATCTATTGACTTACTTTCATATAGAAAAAAAATCCACGCAAGAGAAACAAAACCCTACACTTATTCTTGCGCTCCTTAGCAATTGCTTTGGATAGATCTGTACAATTACATGCACAACAAATATTTGATAGAGGCCAGAAATCAGATTGAGCATAGAAAGAGTTGAGCGATAATGAGAATAGAAGTTGAAAATCCAATAGAAACTACCAAAAAACTTGCACAAATTAACCACAAATTATAATATAGACAGAAATGATGTTCTTTCAATAAAATCTAACCAAAATATAGTGATGATTAGTAATCAGTACTAGTCAGTCATAGAATTAGCCCGTGCTTAAAAGGTAGCATGAACTACCTTGACTACAGAGAAATCGAAGATTGCTATACCTAGTCAGTCATATATTAAGATCAATAATAAATTAACTCATAAGTTCATGAGCAAACTACATTTATTCACGAGGCTCTACATTACTTTGACAAAATGTTTTGGATATAACAATCAAGACTCAACCCCCCAACATTAAAATTTGACACAGACAGTCCTGTATAATTTTAACAAACACAAACAACCATCACATTATGATGAAAATACAAATCAACAGGAGATAGTTTCAGGTTTTATGACAATAAAGATGAAGTGTATAACCTTCTCTTCACCTTAAATCATATGATTCAACTATGTTTTGGTTGGTCCACCCACCCAACACATCAAGTGAGGGTTTATTTAATGCTAGTAGTGAAGATTGAATTGAGACCATTGAATTTTGATTGCATATTTAGGACCAAACTTTATGCTACCATACGAAAGAAGGAAACCTGAGAAGTTAGAAAATTGAGAAAATATGGACCTACCAGGGTATATTACATGATACGGTGTAGTGACACCTTCAGTGTCATATGATTCAAATCCCCCCTTCCATGTTTCGTATTGGCGTTCCAGTTGCTTTTTGTCACATAGTTCGATTAGAAGGGACTTATACTCTTCGTGGTCATAAGGCTTGTCAAGATGTTCCAAAAGTCTTCTCCTAAATTGAGAATCATCATAAGCAGCTATTTGCATGTTGTCTTTGGGGTTCATTTCTTCTCCAAAACACTAAACACACAAAGTATAGACGTGTTATGAAAAAAGTTAACAATTAACAGTTTGAAATTGTTTAAAAAAATATTTTTTTTTGAATATTGTGCATGTTTGTAGACCATTTGAAAAATATTACTAATACAGAAACAATGTAAAGTTGAAGACACTTACAGATGAATCATATCTATTTGAAGGAACGAAAGGGTTAGCTTCACAAATTGGATAAGATTTCAAAATAGTTACATCTGGATCGGAGGGATTACCCCCATCCTGCACCTTGGATGTGTTTGTGGTATTCTTACCACGCATATACGCCTTATTACCATCAACAATCGTCACAGGAACTAGTAAATTTCGCTTAACACTTGAACTTTGTCCTAGTGACTCACTACCCTCCACCTTGGATGTGTTTTTGGTATTCTTACCATGCATATACTCCTTACCACCATCAACAATCGTCACAGGAACTAATGAATTTCGCTTAACACTTGAACTTTGTCCTAGTGACTCACTACCCTCCACCTTGGATGTGTTTTTGGTACTCTTACCACGCATATACTCCTTACCACCATCAACAATCGTCACAGGAACTGGTAAATTTCGCTTAACACTTGAACTTTGTCCTAGTGACTCACT
>Ga0315914_1001274_pt1 | contig 37049 bp, 20 predicted proteins | sample MpolenodulesMG_FD_203920 | JGI IMG/M metagenome (GOLD analysis project Ga0315914, IMG submission 203920) | Medicago polymorpha root nodule microbial communities from Los Angeles, California, United States - elongated nodules | ecosystem: Host-associated > Plants > Roots > Nodule | place: USA...
AGTCATTTTCCTGCAAAATTAGGTCAAGTAAGATAGATAAAGCGTGAATGGATAAAATTCAATTAACTCTCGGCTTTTTCCTTGATAACTTGCAAAACAAGTTACAAAAAGTGCCATAAATCTTCATCAGAATTACTACTTCTTGGCACTTATCAATGCGCCTCACAACCATGGGGTTCACTTGTTTCTAATGATCTTCTGTGGAAGAAGGACGTTCCGCTTAAGGTCTTGATATTTGCTTGGCGGCTCTTTCGGAATAGGCTACCTACCAAGACTAATTTATTCCGTCGGGGAATAATGAACATCCATTCTTAAATTGCGGTGTTTTTGCTCAGCTTTGGCAATTGGTTCGAAATTGGTTACATGTTTATATAGTTTTTCCGTCAAACACAGAGGATCATTTCCTTCAGTTTGGTTCAGCTTCTGGTCATGCAAGATCGCGATGCTCTTTCATGTTTATGATTTGGTTTGCGACTTCTTGGGTTATCTGGAAGGAGAGAAACGACCGAATTTTCCGGGGCAAAGAGAACTCAATTCTTAAGCTTTTGGAAAATATAAAACTTCTTTCTTTTTAGTGGCGTAAAGCAAATTGTGTAGCTTTCCCTTATCAGTTTCATGATTGGTGTCAAAACCCTTGGTTGTGCTTGGGTGGTACTTATTATTTGTTTTATCTTGTTTGATCTTTTGATGTAAACTTTGGTCTATTCTCTCTGACACACCTTGTGCTGCGGGGAAAGCTTGTTGGTGTTAATATAATCCATTTTAATTTCTTAAAAAAAATAAATAGAAAAATGATGTATGTGATATGATATACTCCTACATCATAATGAAATGAAAAAATTACCTTTGAAATCAATTACCCTTTTTAACATAATATACAACAACATCACTAAAATAACATCACTAAAAAGTGAAAAAATATATAAATTAATCTAAAAGGGTAACTTTTAACATTCACTTTTTTATCAAATGTGTGACTCTTAGTCGCACTTGAAATACCAATAATCTTTCACTTAAGTGTGAGTTCATTCATTGTTATTGATATACTCATCCTCAAACAAAAGTTTGGAATTGGTTGAAAACACGACTTTTTAATTGAGTCGTATTTACTTTCTAAAATTATTTTTTTTATTGTTTAAAATTTGTGTTAGTTTTACTTATTAATAAGGAAGAAAGAGACTCTTCAACGAGCTTGTTTGCATCTCCGGAAACAATTGATTGATTACGAAGCATTGTTCTCTCCCAAAAATGTAGGTCATAGTTTTGGGGCACAACTCCGTAATCAATTTTGGGTCCACTCTTAATCTTGATTTTTAATTTCTTAAATCATTTTCCAGCATTTATTCTGTTAAAATCTCTGTAAAATCACATTTCTACATGTTATGATTTCACCAATGTACCTTTTTTAAATGGTTCATGTTATACATAGCTTCTTGTAAATGAATGTGGTTTTAAATAAGTTCATTAAACTCCAGACCATGGCATACAGATTTTGCACTTATTATATTTTAGCCAAATATTCCTTTAAAAAAAAAAATGATTGAACTTGAGTGGTTAATGAATTTAATAAATGTTGAATGATTAGAGATATCAGAGTTCGGACCTTGACTAGAACAATCTTTCAATAGGTTTAACTTTTCACTGATCAATAGAACTTCAGACAGTAAAAACCAATTTTCCTTGGGAGTTGGAGAGTTTAAATTAAAATAAATAAATAAATACACATACACATTTTGCACAAATAGAGCAATATGTCATGAAGATGGCTACCCAAGAGTCCAGAATTTTCCACAAAACAATATATAGATAAATTTATTGAGATTTCAGAGACCCTTTAAAGAAGAAAATTGAAGTTGTCATAAATAGGAAAAATCAAGTTACTTGTTGATGAAGATAAATTTGAGAGCTTGAAATTGAAGCTTGACATAACATAAATGAATTACACGTGTCACTTTATTGAGTTTAAGACTAAACTACCAGAATTTTACATGATACAAACATTCTCAACCACCTTATTAGATTATTAAATTTTTAACAATCTATGCTCTATCTCACCAAATTTCTCAATTCTGGTAGATTGGAAATACAATTATGAATCAACAATCACTACAAACTAAACATGATTAAACTTTAAGACAAAGCATTGACATAAGAATTGATAATTAAGCAGAAGCAGTGATGCACTGGATTGCCTGTTTGCATATGCCAGTCATTGTTGCTTCAGGTCCATATACCTGAAAAGAGAGAATTAATCAATTTTTTTGTGAATAAACATCAATTACTTTCTTGAAACAATCAAGTAAAACATGTTATATAACCAACCTCAATTGGAATGCCAATTTCCTCCCCAAGTGCTCTCATTTTTGCTAGACCTCTTTGGTAGTTGGGACCTCCTCTCCTCACATAGATGTGCATGTTTGCTTCTTTTAGCTTTTGTTCCTGGTTAGTGATACATCAACAATCAATTAAGGGCTTGTCAAAATCAATTTTTTTATAATCAATCACAAACGGGAACTAAGGCTTAAGTAAAACAAGAAAGTTATCATGAGGTAGTATGTTATAAGGCTTACCTTCTCCTTCAGAGCCCGAATTATGCCACTGAATGTAGCAGCAACATCGGTGAAGTTAGCTATTCCCCCTCCGATCACAAGGGCTCGCTTTTGTCCATCAGGATTCGCAGTTGCGCACTGCAAAGAGATTATCATGGAGATACATAATGACATTAATATCTTGTTTCAAATTATCATGCATTTGATAATACTATTATAGTATACAAAAAAAGATGAGATACGAATTATTTACATCAATTACAACTCTTGCATACTGCAAGACCTCGCCTTCCTTGGGTGCACCGCTGTATTCTGCATAATTTCCAAGTTCAGGAGCATAACCAAGATCTCCTACCTGTTATAATAATTTGAATAAAAGAAGTCAGCTGCTTAATGTTGCAAGAATAGAGTTTACCAATGAATTTAGATTTTAAAGAAATAGAAACACGCACCGTATCAGCATAGATTACACTCGCACCTCCTCCAGCTACCATAGTCCAAATTCGTCCCACTGGGTTTAACACCGTGAATTTTAAAGATGCGCTTGTCTGGAAGAAGGAAACATTCAAACAAAATTTCCTAAGATTTTCATAATAAAAATTTATAGAACCATGATAAGTCTAGTAATAATAATATTGTTGTTCACTCGTAAGATATTAGTACAAGGAAACACTATATCTCTAGTTAATAAGAATCAAATTGTTTAAGATTAGTATTTAGTGGAAAGTTTTAAATGAATTGAATATGATTGTTGGTAAATGTGTAAAGTATATTTGTTCACCTTTTCGTCTAATCCATGAATGAAAGATTCGGTAGGACTCATAACCCTTCCAAATGGCAAAGGAAATTCAATGTTTCCCCATCTGAAAATAAAAAGAACATCCATACTCATTAATAATGAAATATCATTCAGTTGATTAATTCTAAGTGGTTAACTAAAGATATGATACTCATCCTTCAAATAACAATTAATATTCTCAACAGGGGAAAAAACTCACTTCTTGAAGTTCTTGAAAGTAGCAGTGTCATCTAGCTCTCCTCTCATATCCAAAGGATAAGGCTTTCCATCAACAAGAGTGAAAGGATTCATCTCTAAGAATGTGAAATCCAGATCTAGAATGATAGGGAAAAAGAATACAAAATAAGAAAAAATTTCATGAAACTGTCAATAAAATTGTATTCACATGCACATTCATGTTCTATAAATGGATAGTTCACACTATACCTTGAAATATATTGAAAATCACCTTGAGAAAATCTTCAAGTTCTCCCTTGATCTAAAAGCATGAAGGAAAAACTGATAAATAATTGAAACAACTTGTCCGCAAAAATAAACTAATTAGTTGATCAATAAGTAACACCGAAACTTATGATCGAAGGTGTGGCTGGTGTCCGACACCAACACATGTAGGCACACTCAATTATTTTATTTTCTCATAATTTGATCGGTGTGGCGGTCTCAGTTTCATGTTTGTGTCATGATAACCAACACAGAAAGCTGGAACACATTTTTTGTAAAAGAAAGGCACCATTGTTGACATGTTCACAGAATAACAAATTAGCAAAGTGAATATACCTCTAAGGGGAGGGTAGCAATAAGTGGAGAAATATTCTCTGATGTAAGAGATTCCCCTGTTGGAATAAATACAGTCTTAACCTGAAATATTAACAGACCACTTTGTAGCTTATATTGAATTATAAAGAAACAAATGAGCCGAATTTACTTTGAGAATTGAAGTTTTAGGTAACAATGAAAATATAATTCATTTTGGTACCTTATCCCAGTTCTCTTCAATATCAATTCCTCCACATTCAGAAAAGCTTATACTGTTGCCAAGTCTATCTGACACAATGTTAAGGTAGAACTCTTCATTATGTGGGATGAAAGGTTCAACAATGAAAGTTGTAATAGGTCCTTTGCATCCACCCATCTCAACCTATATTTTAAACAAAGATATGAACAAACACTTAAAGCATGAACATAAAGCACTAATAAAAATTGATCAACAAAAGTGGGAAAAAAACAGTTCTAAGGTTTGGAAGACAGAGGAGAAAAATCACCTCTTTTCCTAGACGTTCTTTTACAAAAACTGCAACTCCAGCCAAATCCAGATTCAAGGCAACCAAACCACTTTTGCCACGTTTTCCAAATAGCATGTCAGGTTTCACAACCAATTTGGAAGATGAAAGCCATGGTTCCTTCTCGACTAGCTCATTGATATCGGTTGATTCGGTAACCTGAAGAATAAATCAAGAACATACAACAACTTTAGATCATTTCAAGATTCAACCTTTTCAATGTGAAAAATTGCAACTTCTCACAAACCACTGTTGCATACATCATCATATAACAGTACAGATCAAAATACAAAATTAGTTGTCATATTTAATATAGACTATGTGTGTTTGGTTCTACCGTGACTTAAATTGATTTTGACTGAATTGATTTTAGTTAAAAGCGAGTTTACAATAAAATGATTTACATTTGGATATGTTCATGTGAGTGAGTTGAAAAATAGATTTGAGCGTAAAATTTATGTTTGCGGAAAAGCTACAAATCCTAGTTTCTAGCTAGAATCAATTATAATCGAGAACCACAAACATACAAAAATCAATTTTAAGTCTTCAAAATCACTTTTGACTATCCAAAAAGTGAAACCAAACATGCACATATTTGAATCACTTTTGACTATCTTTTGAAGCACAAACTTGTATACATTATTTTGGTTACAGAGATCCATTTAAGGGACTCTCGGTGTTTTTCCACACTCACTAATCAAGGATGGAACTCTAGACCACATGCTCAAATTGGTAACTTGTATACATTTGCACATCATAAGATGGTAAAAAATAATCACATGTATTTCATCTTATAAGGTACAAACATCAATGTAAATGAGTAATCAAACCCAACAAAACTTAAGCTAAAAATGAAATTCAGAGCTAAACATTCAAAAACAAGAACTATAAAATAGTACTTACTTGTGCAGACTTAATAGGCAAGTCCTGTCCAGAGATTCTCTTAAAATGCTCCTTCAACAACCTCTTAGAATCATACTCTCTAATCTTCTTACGTGCCATTGGTTCTTCTTAAATTTTCAATACAAATTATTTCCCTTCATCACAAAACAAGATAAACCCAGATCAAATCAGCTTAAAGGGTCATCAAATCTCCAATCAAAATCAAATTTTGTAAAAACTCAAAAAAAATTATCACAATTATTATACATGAAAATGAGTATGAACAATGAAGCACATTGAGAGAGAGAGAGAGAGTAGCTACCGTTAGAGAGCGGAAGGGATAGGTAGATCCAATGGTGAATGAGAAGGTGTGATATTGGTTGGTGGGTCTATGAAATGAAATATGTATTTATAGAGTTAGGAGAAAGAACATGTTACAGTGAAACTGAAAAAAAGGATATGTTGGGTATTATGATAATGTTTTGTTTTTTTATTGACAGCTATTATAATAAATACTTGTGATGTCGCACGAGGTGCGCGCGAGATGCATAAACTTGACAAGATTTAGATGTACAAACTTGAACAATGATTTAGATAATGGTTGGTTGGGTTTCCACAAAAAAAATGTGTTGCGTTGAGCTTACTTACCATTTTGAATTTTCAATCTATCTTTCATCCATTCTATTTGAATGTTTTTCTTTTATTACTCATACGAAGTTTTTACCGTCACTTAAGAGTGATTTATCTCAGTTGAAGAAGTTTTAGGGCATATATAAAGGTGGATTCTTCACTCTCAATTGAATTTTTTTAAATGTTTAAATGTAATTTATAAAAATTGTACAAAGATATTTTACCATCTCTTTAAGAGTACCGTTAGAAAGTGAAATGTGTTTGTTGTTATAAAAAACTTTTTTTAAAAACATTTTGAAAAATGATTGGACTTTTTTAAGTTTAGAGTTTGTAACACTTCGGTGTTTAAATTAATTTGTTCCCAACCAAATCTTTTAAATCCGTAAATATTTGCATCGTTGCCCTTCTATTCACCATTACTAATCTTTTACTTTGTTGTTATTATATCGAGTGAACCATCAACTTCGTCCCTGAATTTTCACGGGTCGGCCAGCTTCGTCCTTCAATTATGCGAAATATCAATTTAATCCCTGAATTTGTTAAATGTCAATCAAGTTAGTCATTCTGTTCAAACGGAGCGTTAACGGGGCTGACGTGGTCGTTAACCTCTCACATGTCAGACGCCACATAGGGAGGGACTAATTTGGCCGATAATAACAAACATTTCGAAGGACTAAATTGATTGATTTGCAGAAAATGTTTTGGCTTTATTCCCAAATGGCTCTTTTCTTCCCCAATTGTATAAAATTGGAACCCTAATTACACAATCTACAATCTACACTCTATAATCACCAAAATTTCCTCCAATAATAAGTGGTCCAGTTCTTCCCCAATTCAATAAACTTCAAGCCCTAATTTTTTTCGTATTGAATCTGAAAGCCAAAATCCTCAAAATTTCTTGAAGCAAAACTATTAAAATTGAATCTGAAATGATTGGGGGTGGGAATATGGGAAAAAACGGTTATGAAAGTCAAGCTTCATCTTCAAGCTCCAAGTTTAATGGTGTTGTGAGAGTGCTTGAATGTTGGTGTCCTAGAATTTGTGTTGTTAGAAAATCCAGTACTTCCAAAAACCCAGGAAGGCCATTCTATGCTTGCCCTCTACCAAAGGTTTGTTTAACTAATGAAAAGAGGTGGAAGATGATTGAGAAATGTAATCTTTCTATAATAATATTACCATCAAATTAGTCCCTGAATTATTTCTCTATCTATCAAATAGATCCCTACGTTATATTAAAAAACCATCAAATAAGCCCCTGAATTGTTTAATCAGATATCAAATTGATCCTTGAAACATATGTGTACAAAATAAACTAAAAAAGGCAGAACACACAAATTGAAACTGAAATATTACATAGGCATAAGTCATAGGTCATAAGTCATAAGTCTGAAAAATTACATAGGCAAAAGCAACCTAACTATGGGGCATTAACAAGTCATAAGTCTTAAACGGCAAGTTAACCAAAAAGAAACCCAATTATGGGGCATAATTCAAATAAGCCTAAATATTACAAATCCAAAACATTTATTAAACTCCAGGAAGCATCACTTCTTTGAAAATCCGGGAGTTGGTATAAACTCCATGAATTTAGTAGGTTGAGTCGAACCGGATGGACCATAGGTTGGATATTGAACCCTAATTATGCCAGCAGGAGTTGGATGAGCTGGTGCAGGACCCCTCATTGGTGTTTGCTTAGGCCTATCAGTTGAAAGAACTGGTCCTCTAAGGCCATACCTCCATGGTGCAACACCTTGAAATTGAAAATTCAATTAAATTAGTCCCTAAAATCATGACATAATCAATCATATCAGTCCTTCAATTAATATACTAATTGCCAAAACAATCCTTAAAAATTAAGAGTCATACCTGTCCAGTATTTGCAGCAACATTTCCTGCAGTTTCTGCATTTCTAGACACAACATTATCTGGCACAAAGTTAGGAGCATTTCCAGGCACAACATTTTCTAGCACTTAATTAGGAGCATTTTCTGGACCAACATTTTCTGGCACTTCATTAGGAGCATTCCCAGCGTTTTCATCCACAACATCTACATTGACAGCATCAATTCAGTCCTTTGGTCTCCTACTAACACCTTGCTTAATACAACTTCTTGCGTAAGGACTAAGCAATCCACACCTTCCACATTGAGTGTCATTGTAGGTCTTCTTCATCTGACTCCCACAAACAGGTTCTTCATTACCATCCTTTCTTCTGGCTTTCTTTGGTCTTCCTGGAGCCCTTTTAACCTTTGGTGGCACAGGTTTGTCATAAGGAGTTGATTCCCAATATATTTGGGAATTAACTAGCCGAATGAAGTAGTTGTATGTTGCCCTATATGATCCAAGGGTCAACTAAGCATGACAATGGTCTTCTGGCTTTAAACCTCTCAATGCAAGGGCTGAACATGCATGCATAAATTGCATTCCTGTTGCATTCAAATCCAACATGTTCCAGTTCAAATCAAAAACACCAGAATAAGTCTAAAAATAAAACATGTTCATCTATTGAAATTCAAACCAACAAAAAAGTATAAAAATAAAACACTTACTAGTTAACTGCCAAAATCTGCATGTGCAAGTTTGCTTAAATATATCAACATCCACCTTGACTCTGCAGTTGTTTTCAATCTGATACCTCTACCTTGGATTATCACCACTCCACACTGGTGTCCAATTGTGGCTGGAAAGCTTCTCTTTCTCTAGCCCACTTTGCTGCCAAGGACATAGTGGTCCAGCTCTCCCATCAAGCTTCATCTTGTTATGACTCAATTTTCTCACAACATAACATCTAACATCCTCAGCCAAAGTGAGTATTGGTTTCCCTTTATAGTTCAAGATTTTTGCATTGAAAACCTCACAAGCATTGTTCACTATGTTATCTGCCTTGCAATTTTCACTAAAATATGCTTTAGTCCATGCTTCCTTTGGCCATTTATTAAGATACTCCCATGCCTTCTCATTAAGTCTCTTCAACCTCTCCATAATGCGGTTTAATTGAATGGGAGTTGTTGCCCTTGCACACTCCCATACCACTCCTCTCAATTCCTTATCCTTCCATTGTTTTGTGAAGTTCCTCCATAGATGCATCACACAATATCTATGTGGAACCCCTGTCATCACTTCCTGCATGGCTGGAATCAAACCCTGCCAATTATAACAATTACAGAAACAATATGCCTGAATTATATCAGTATCCATCAAAATAGTCCCTGAATTAAATTACTTACTATCAAAATTGTCCATGAATTATATGACTTACTATCAAAATTGTCCCTGAATTATATCACTTACTATCAAAATAGTCCCTGAATTATATCACTTACTATCAAAATTGTCCCTGAATTATATGACTTACTATCAAAATTGTCCCTGAATTATATCCCTTACTATCAAAATAGTCCCTGAATTATATCACTTACTATCAAAATAGTCCCTGAATTATATTACTATCAAAAGAGTCCCTGAATTATATTACTTACTATCAAAAGAGTCCCTGAATTATATTACTTACTATCAAAATAGTCTCTGAGATTAAGATGTTACTATAAAACTATAACATTTTCAGCTATTACTATACATCAGTATGCATGCAAAAAAGGGACATAACTTGAATTAGAAAAAGACTAAAATGTTATTCATACCTTTTGCATGTCTGAGATGAAGTTCCATCCATTACGCTCATAATTTCCAACGTATTCCAGCCTCCGATTCTCATTTCGCACTAGATCACCACCATGATGCAGTATTAGTGTGATATGGTCTTCCATCCTACAGATTTTGGCAAGTTTAGTTTTAATCACAAACAAAACAACAACAAAATACAAACCCTAGAATACAAACCATATTCAGAAACTGTTTTATTCAACCTGTAATTTTCTTCATTACAAAGTTAAATGTCCATCAATTTTAGTAACCAACCACAAAAAAAATCAAATTTTCAAATTTTTACAACTTAACCCAAAACCCTAAAACGAATAATCAAACCAACTGTCTCAAAAACGCAACAAACAAAAACGAAGAACAAGGCAAGGGGAAACGATCACAGAAACAAAATAAACAAAATGATATGATCAAAACTTAAAACGAAAAAACGGACAAAAACAGGGTGAAATACGAACACAGAATCTTCATAAAGAACATGAAAGGCATTACCTTTAATCACAGCCGAACATATAAGCTTCAAAAACGTGAGAATCGCCGGAGATGATGATGATTTTGGAGGGGTGAAAATGGAGGAAGTTTTAGCGGGAAGGAGAAGAGTCAAGGACTAATTTGATGTTTCAGAAATGTGAAGAAGGAAGTACGGTTATGCAGGGGCAAAATGGAAAAAGCAGAAGAAAAAAAAAATAAACATTCCAATTCAATCAAATTAGTCCCTGCACACGTGGCTTCGTTCTTGCCATGCGTACAGGACAACACAGCATGGAGGGCGACAACTCAGCATGACTAACGGAGCAATTGGACGGAGGGGACCTTTTTGATGGACGTCTGACAAATTCAGGGACTAAGTTGATATTACGCATAATTGAGGGACTAAGTTGGCCGACGCGTAAAAATTCAGGGACTAATTTGATGGTTCACTCATTTTATAAATCACCATTGGAGTAAAAGATAGAGGAGTTGCTTCAAGATGTTTTGATACAATGGGACCCACAAAATAACAATGGGTAGAGTTCACCATTGGAGGTGCTCTAAGCTTTTGGCTTCAGACTTAGTGTTTAACTGGGTTCTTTGTACCACAAGTACAACCAAGTTACCGACGTGCATCAATTGGGTTCTTTGTACTAAGTAACTCTCTTTCCTTCTACTGTGTGTATCAACGTGCATTCTTGCAATCATATGCACATTGATATATGTTTATGCATTTATTTTATAGCAGGATGAACTAGAAATTATTTCTAGTTGTTAGCATGGCTGGCACAATAATATTCAATAATAAGTGAGACTTAAGTTTTATTATATGTGGCTTTCTTTTAGCATATGATGAGGCATTTTATGTCTACATGTGAGGTCTATATGCTTATAAAATCTAATGAAAGATAAATTTTTGTTGGTATGCTTAAAACTAGGACTTTAGTAGTTTTACACTTGGATCCGTCCTAGCTATTACAAATGAAAGCAGGTTATTATGTAACAATTGTTCTCCTAATAACAAATAAAGCTACTTGAGAATTGATAACAGAAGAAGGCAGGGATTTAGTAGACATAACAGCAAAATGTAATTGTCACTCTTATATTGTATGTACATAAATATATAAAAAAAATACGAAGGTTTTCTTTAGGAAACTTATTTGGTTATGTGTCATAAAGTTCTGAGTGAGAACATAATTTGACATTTTGTAAATGAAAATTAAAGCAAGTTAAAATAATAATAATAATAATAATAATCCCCCAACGATGATGGTGGGTTTAGTGTATATTTGGATTCATTTTTGTGAAAGACAAAGGATACGGTTCAGTATTTGTCATTTTGCAGGTTGATTTCCCAAGAGAAAATGATATCACCAAGTGATGTTTGTGTTCCAATGAGCTGAAATTAGTTTTTGTCTCTAATCATGCTCTACCCAATGAGCTCTCAACAATATTTCAATGTCGAATTCTGTCAATTCAAGAAACTCACCACCCTTTTGATGATTGGAAATTCTAGTGTCCAGTTTCTTCACTCATAATCCTCTTGATGACCAGAAATTCTAGTGCCCAGTTCCTTCACACAAGAGTCTTATTCATAAAAGTAAGTCAAGATATGAATCCAATCAGGGTATATATCAAACATACAGAAACCTTATTTTAATACCATACTAATAAATTAATCTGACATTAACTATGATGATAAACATGTGTCCCTAATAATGAAAAGAAAAACAGGAAAATTATGATAAAAATGTATGTATATGATGTATAAGAGTGGCCTCCAAATCCAATGGCTACAGAGTACATATACATGGCTAAAATGAAGATGCCACACCAACAAATCCCAGACTTGTAGTATCCTATGAAGTGCCAAATTAATGCTAGAGACTACAACTAATAGTGGAAAGTCCAGTTTTCTGTGTAAGTTATCATATATAGGACTCGATTCCGAAACCTCGAGTCATGCTCTTCAAAACAAAATTTGCACCGGTTTAGGGCATCCTTTTTTTGTTAAGAATAGACCTCAAAGCTATTGAGCTTGTATTCTCTCTCAGTGACTTTTCTCTACTTAATAAGTTTTTAAATGCACCTCCCCAAATCTTTCACGGCTGCATATTTGAGTTGAGGAAGCGTTAAATCAGAACCTAACCTAATGACCATTTATATGCTAAGCAAGTCCTGATGCAAGATTACAAAAATGAGAAGAACAAAGTATGGTGAAAAATAAAGGCATGAAATTCCGTCACGTGTCATTAGAAAAAGACTTTCTTAAAATAGATAGAAACCCATCCTGAATTTTCATCTCCAATTTCATGTTGTAACCAAACTCAGTAATAAAGTTTTAAATTATAATGCCTAGACAACATTTGAGAGACTACATAAAAGAATTAAAATTGATGTACCCAATACTAGCAAATATCAGCTACCGAAAGGTGATTAGAGTTCAGTAAAACAGATCATAACAATGAAGTTGATGGGGAAACCAAACAAAAGCCAGTGTGTGTACTCAGTTTCATCATTACTTTCCATACAAACAGATGCAAATCATACACGTAGAATTGACTGCGGTGACTGCACGTTTGGATGGAAAACGATGCTGACACCTACGTCGGTAGATCTTGGTCACGCTCCTCTACACTAACGAAAACAAACTTTGCAGATGCAAAAGAGTAAAGCTACAGAAAATAGCTGTAAAGTAAGATAATAAACAAAAAATGTAGATCATATGTATCCTACTCAACTCAAAAGGGTCGAGGACTAAAAACAAAAAATCTAAACATGAGTAATTTTCTACTGCAGGTAAACTTTCCTTGACATATAGTCTTCTACTACTACTACTACTATATCTTAAGATCATAGCTCATGCAAGAATCCACCCTGATACACAAGAAAGCACAAAGAGGCCAAATCTGATAAGAAAAAAAAACAGCTTATGACAATTTTCATAAGCTTTTTTCAAACATGGGAATAATACATGTTTCTCAAACAATAGTATAATTTTCCCATGAATTTCACAGGCCTGTTTGGATTGGCTTATTTCCCCTTGGGAGAACTTATGAAAACAGCTTATGACAATTTTCATAAGTTCTCCAATATAGCTTATGTAAACAACTTATAGCATATACAGAAACAATTTAATGTTAATTTTATCTTTTGCTATAAAAATAGCTTATGCAACCTTGTACAGCGTTTACCATGATAACAGGGTAAGCGTTTGTCCAAACAAGTAATCAAAGAAAAAACTAACCAACCCACAAATCAGTACTCCTATTTTTTTTATACAAGATGCATGTCACCACTATTCCTTGAAAACAGGATATTTTATTCAGAATCATGGTTCATCTGTGGCACACAATAGCAACACTATAGCAGCTACACATTACATCACAAGGGTGCTCACGTACAAATAATACCTCATATCCGAAAATAACAAATATATTAGTCTTTTAAGTCTACTGTAATTTATTAAAAACATAACATTCAATATTTATTATTTACCAACACAAATGTAGTATTTTACTCCTCAACATTAAGGATTCGATTCAACGCACTCATTGATCAACATCAAAACCCTTCTCCTGAAGCTCACCAATAACTTCATTCCTCATCCTAAACCAAAGCTTCTGAGCCTCTTGCTCAAACTTCTTATCCTTAAGCTCCTTCTTATAATCACTCTCATCCATATCATTCTCCACCATCCCTTTAGGTCCAATAGTTGTTCCAATCATCCCCCCCTTTTTAATAAACTCCTCCATAGCTTCCTCGTCTCCTGGATACGGAAACTCACGCCGCTGGTACAAATGCTCCAGCTCTTTCTCTTCCTTCGGCATTGGCTTCAACGTCCACCAACCCAATGGTGATGTCTCGTTGAATAACCACGCTGCACCCATCACTGCATAAGTGCACGCCAAAGCCTTCCCCATTTGTTTCCAGAAGTAGTAATTATTCGGCCCCAACCCAATTTTCTTCAGAAAATATTGGGCATGTTCTAAACCTGCATTAAGATGCATAAAAATTATAAAAGATTATTGGGTGAGACATTTCATCGAACACCTTGTGTGCAATGATGAACTGTGTAATAGTAAGTGATTTTGGTTTAACAAATGATTTTGTGTTGTGTGTTTTAAGGTAGTTAGAAAGGTACATACCTGTTTTGGGTTCCGGTGTTTCGAAGAAGCATTTACGAGGCATTGAGAATGTGAAGTGAAGTAAGATTCCGATGAGTGAAAAAGAGGCGAGAAAGAACTTTGGTGTTACTCGACAAGTGCTTCTGCAAAGGTTATTTAAATTCCATTATAACATTAAGTGTTTATATTTTTAAACTTAAATTAAAAAAAATGTTCAACTAAAATAAGGATAGTTTTTCAATTCTCTATAATTATGGTGTGGATTTTAATTTTAATTCAACAAATAAACGAATTGTTGAAGGTTAATATGTCTAGAAAAAATCCGATAAAAAAGTAGTTCCTTGATAGTTAGCGTCTCTTTATGTCTAGAAAAATTATGATAAAAAAGTAGTTCATGATATTAGGGTTTGTTTGTTATAGATTATAAAAAAAAAATTGACATTTAATAATATAGAGATTTTATAAAAAAAGTGAAATATATTTTGTATTTGTTTATCGTAATAGAATCACTTTTTTTTTAAAAATAATTTATAATAAAAGATATATTTTTTTGTTAGAAAATTATCTTCATATTTTGATACTTATTTTATCTCTCGAACTATATTTTTCGAAAAGATACTCTTAAAAATAAGATGATTAATAAATATAAGAAAAGCTATAATCTTAAAAATAGATTAAAAATGAATATAATAAAAGGTACTCTTAAAAATAAGATGGTTAATAAATATAAGTATGTGGTCAATTATATTCCGTTGATGATTAATAAAATATAAGAAAATATGTTATTTGTTAACCAAGCAATGAACTAAAATAACAAAGCATTTGCACATCATTATTCGTGTATTATATTTAGGAAGGTGTTGGATTAGGATTTTAAAGGACAATTTTTGTTTAAAAAAGTCTTGAAGATTTTAAAAGACTTTGCAGGATTTAACTCATAAGATTTTAAAGGATTTGAAATGATTTTATTGATTTCAAAAGATTTCAACAGATTTTATGGATTTCAAAAGATTTCAACGAATTTTAAGGACTCGTTGAAAAAAAAAGATTATAACACACTCTCTTTCTCAAAATCTCCATGCATTTTTTTATGGGAGAGAGAGAGAGAGAAGAGGGAGGGAGAGAGTGGGGGAGGGGGAGGGGAGAGAGATAGTAAAGTGTTAAAAGAAAAAATAATCCTAAGAAATCTTATGTTTTCATGAAAGACTTTTTCATGCTAAAATTTCACTAGAAAATCCCACAAAATCCATCAAAATCCGATATATTAAACAATCCTTCGAAATTTGTATGATTTTGAATATCACAAGACTTTTTTTTAAGTGATACAGAGTCTTGATTGAATACCACAAGACTTTTTTTAAATGACAAAGAGTCTTGATTGAATACCACATGACTTTTTCATAATAAAAAAATCTTTTAAAATTCCTTAAAATCATAATTCAATACACCTCCTTAGGTGGTTGTGAGGAAAGAAAAACTAATTTCGTTAAAAAAGTATATAATAATTCATCGACCACGCAATAAACTGAATTAACCAAATATTTACCAAACATTGCATGGTGTTGCCATTACTAGCTAGAGGACCATATTAACTTATTAAATTCTCAAATTGTTGTTTTAAAATCAAATAGTTTCATCAACTTTACAATGAAAATTCCTAGTAAAACAACCTCAACCTGGGGAAACAGCATTAAATGACTTTTTAACATGGTTTGTTTTGCGATTTTTATGTGTGATTTAAAGTCAATAATCTAAAAAGTGTTTGAATTATGTATTATCCACGTTAAACTTTAGTGGTTTAGGGTTATAAAATTTATTCTGATCTCAAGTCCGTTACACCATTTTCACTTTAGATATACGTCTTTCACAATTTTATTTTTTAAAAGGCGTTATGTTGAATTGAGGAATGTGAATGTTGTTTATAAACTACCATTGATCTCGATTCCTAAACAATGTGAAAGTTTTTGGTATTCTGGAACAAAAACTATTCTCTTATTTTTTTTATTTCTGTTTTGGGAGTCAATAATTTGTTTTGACAAATTAAAAAGATTACCATTATGTGCATATAATTTTTTGAATCTGACATGAAATTTATGTTATTTGCTTATCCCAATAGATGCAAGAGTGCAAGCAACTGCATACCGTGAGTAGAATTTAAAGTGTTAGGTATTGTGGCAAAAATTGAATCTAAAATGATTTATATTTCGATACATGTAATATTTGAGAGTTGAACAATTTTAGTTTTAGGATCGTGGTTTCACATCTTGGAGAGTTGAACAATAAAACTTAGACTAGAAGTCACGTTAGAAAACAAAAGCTCCAATTCTCGGCCATAAATAAAATCCATACACAAGCAAAATTCTACTTCAGAACATCCAAACATGTTAAATTCATTAATTCTAGAATCACTTCCACCTATCACAAAACTGAAACTAAACATGCAACAATGTTTTGAATCTGGATATCAAGTTAAAGCAAGCTGAGAAATATCTAACACGTACTGTGCATGTTTAAAGATAAAAGCACCAATAGTGAGATATTTATACATTGATTTTGACAATAGTAGATGGAAAACAAGGCCTAGGAAAAAAGGTTATGTGCAATGTACTTTATTTAAATGCCCCATCTTATTACAATCACAAGAAAATGATACTATAACACATAAACGGCATGATTTGAACATTCCATGGTGCATAATTTTCTCTCTTTGAATCTAATGGTCTCTACAACTACACCATAAAGCAATTCAATTTAATAATAGCCCAATTTTCAGGGTCACTCTGAAGCTTAACAAACCAAAATCATTAATATGGTGTGGCTGCTAAGGAGGCAGTGGTTGCGGCGTCAGAGGGACGGAGCTATGATTACAAGCTTGTGGAATCCGAGATGAGACAACCATAAACACCCACCCCTTAGTAAGCTTGTTGTTTTCCGGGTAATTTTCGAAAAACACAATGAAGAAGATGTAAAGTGAAGGAAGAAGCTAGAAAATGATGATTCTGTTCAATTTTTTATTAATGTTTAATTCCATTTAATTTTGATTGTACTTTGTTTTTCATTTAAAAAAAATTATTTAATAGTAAAATAAAATCTAATTGAAATTAACTTAATATCATAAAATATGAAAACAACCCAGTCACCTTGCCAACTCAGCAGATTCTGCTGACAAGATTAATTGAGGGACCAAAAGCAGAAGAATCTGAAATAATAAGGATAAAATAAATTTTAGATTAAGGAACAAAATCGGAATTCGTTAATCTTACAAGAATCAAAACCTGGATTAACCCTTTAAATTATTAGGTGACTAACAAGGACCACCATTCATAGTCGTAACTTTTGTGAAAACACATAAAGGAAGAGAGTCTAAACTTTGAAACAAGAGAGAGTGTGGCAGGAGGTGAGGGTGATGACGACGGGGGCAATAGTGGTGGGTGGGTTTGGCCGGAGATGGTGGCTGGTGAGAGAGTATGAAGAAAGAGACTTTAAACTTTGAAGGAAGAGAGAGAGTGTTGGACAAAACCATCCCTTATTTTTTGTTAATGGACAAATTTGCCCGATGCCACATGGAAGTGTAAAATGGTGGTATGCCATATGGGGTGGTCTATCGATCACTACTCTATCAATTTTTCGAGAATATTTTGGAAACATTTTAAGTAGGTTTTCCAAGAAAATAAACATAAACCGTAAACTATATTTATGTTATCTGAAAATATAATTACAAACCAGAAATGTGTTTAAACATTTTTCGAAAATATTATGAAACCGTATATCATAGTGCATATAAAAAATCTAATGTGGAGTTGAATTCAACCTTAATGCAAAAATGTTGAAAGTGAGGTGAAAAATAAAATGTAAAAAGTTTAATGATAAAAATGACAAAATTGACATTTTTTTTACTATTTGTAAGGGTGAAGATACAAATGTAAGAATACAAGATAAAATTTTCAGATCTATTACCAACTCATGACTGACTTATGTAGGGTTAGATATTTTTTTTAAATAGACAAAACTAAGACATTTTATAAATCTATTTAGTTAAAAATGTCATATTTTGTTCATGTATAAAAATGTCTGATGTCTGTTTAGTTTCTTTGGGGGATTAGGAGAAAAGGGAATAGGTTGTAATAAAATGGCGGCAGGGATTAGAAAAATGTGCGTTAATTGAAGTTAATTAATAAAGCTATGAGTCTTTTTCAACAAGAAGATGAACTATGGGACTTCTTACCAAAAAAAGAATAATAAACTATGGAAACAGGAGTGCATAAACCTAAGTAGTTTTTATTATAAAGGAAAAATCTAAGTAGTTTAATGAGATGAACTGCTACCAACTCCTCAAATCTTTGGCTAGGTAGGGGAAGCTTCTGTTGATCAAATAATCTCTCACCACCAGCAATTACTGAAAACCATTCTTCACCAGTAAACTTTTGTTGGGCTAACATACCATCTCCACTGTTTTCCTCGTATCATGAGTGCCTTTGTTGATAATTAAAAGCTATCGATTATTTTATTAGCTCCTTTAAAACATGGAAGTATTGACCACAAATCATACTTTAACTGACGAAAATATTGAAATTGCTAGAGCGGACGTTATGATCGGAGTTTGAGCTTCAATCTCTCCATTTGTATGTGTGGATTTCAATGGTTATTTGTCATTTCGTCGATCAAATAAAAAAAAAATACAAACACCCTTTTAATTATTTTTAGTCTAAACAATTAATACATATATCTCGTTGATAATCGTGACGACGTTGTTTTGGTCAAGAATTAAGAAGACATCTTATGAATTAATAAAACAAGTTAAATGACATTATATATAGTAAAATATTATGATATTTTTTGGTACAATAGTATAATATGATTGAATGCATGTATAAATTTACACAATACATATGAACTAACTTATTATTTTAAATAATTTCAGTATATGATAAAAGTTTAAATTTATTTTAAGAGATTAGTTATGATCCATTTTCAGTGTAAAATTCTCTATCATGAACAAGCACCGCATTTTACCGGATTTCTTAGTAGTTTCTGTCCGTCCTTAAAACTTCATATTTTTTTTAATATATATTTTGAGTTCCCTTACTCCTTTGTAACGGTGTCGTTATTATATGTAGTTCTTTAACATACATTCTAAAGACACATGGTAGCGATTTGTTAGATACATTAGTTTTTTTTTCTGATTTTCATTTTGATTATTTTTATTAAAATAAACTATATTATCTGTCAATTCTTTTCTTCAATATAAACTATATTTAATCACCTATTTGAAAGGAAAACAAATTACAAATTACACCAACATTTTAAAATGTAGAACAATTTTGTGATCGAGGAGTTTGCTAACAACCAATCAAATGACCAATTACCAAAATTCCAAAGACAAACTTTAAGTTTACAGTTTCTTCATAATTTGTTGTGGCGTATATGTCATCTCTTTGACTTAAAACAGGTAGATTCAAAATACTGTGCATCCAATTCATTGATTAATTGGTGCATATGTTAGATGGAATCGTTGTACTTTACACAAAATAGTTGGACCAAACCCAATATCTGATGCGGTCACCAAGTCCAACAGAGAGAAAAAGGAAATAAAATTGTGACATTAATAAGTGAAGTTCAATAATCTTAACTTCAAAAAGTGTCTTGGTTGATGGATAACAACTTTATGTGACCCACAAGAAAAATATTAGAACTTTCTGGCCAGCTTCTTTTTGTTTTTATTTTTGTGTAGACCGTTTATTTTACTTTTTGTTTGTACTTACGACACTGCCCAAAAAAGATTAAATCATCGAGTAAAATTTAGAGATAAAACGTGTAAAATATCTTTCAAATTCAGTCACTTAATTTTATGATAGTAAAATTAGAGAGCTCCCCTCCAAAAAAATTAGAGAGATTTTTTCTTTTCTTTCTATAGCTAATTTTTGTTACTACTTTTATTTTCTCTAGTAGTGTACAATATTTTGAAATGTGATTATAACATTTTTTTTTTCGTGTTACCAAAAAAAATAATCCATTATTTCTATGATTTGTTTTTTTTTAAATATGTTCAGGTTTTAAATAAATATGATTGACCACATCAATCACATTTGACCAAAATTCTCCACAATATTAAAAAGGTTTAATAACAGTTTTAACCCTCTAACTTTTCAAAAGTTGCGATTTTGGCCCCCTAAGAAAAAAACTACAAAATCGCCTCTAAGTTTTGCACCTGTGGTAGTTTTGACCCTCAATGCTAATTTTGACTCGGTCTACGTTGACGTGGCACCCTAAGTGAGGTGCCACGTATTATTTATTTTTATTTTTTGACTTTGGGGGGCCAAAACTGCTACAGTTGCAAAATTTAGGAGGCAGTTTTGTAGTTTTTTTTAAGGGACCAAAATCGCAACTTCGTAAAAGTTATGGGGCGAAAATTACTATTAAGCCTATTAAAAATCACAATGCAATTGCAACGATTATATATCGTGGCATATATTCAAAACACTGTTCTAATATGTTATGCATATTTTTCAACCAACTTATTAAAAGGACTTGACAACAAAGAGTACCATATATAAGGTTGTTCCATTCTCCTCAATTTGCATACTGAGCTCCACACAAAGTATAGCTAGCTAGAAAAGGAAAAGCTAGGTATAGAGCTTGTGTGTTTGTGTGGAGGTAAAGACAATCCAAAGAGGTGATTATTATGGGGATGATGAGTATTAGAATCATATTGCTACTAGCTGCTTATTGCTTGCTTCCTCTGTCTGTGGATGCCATGGTTCGCCACTACAAGTTCAACGTACGTGCATTATTTACAATTCTAGTGTTATTATTAATAGTCATAGTTTTATGCTTTTCACAATAATAATAATAACTTTATAATATGATTAAAAAAAAACTAGATATGCTATGTTAATATTCAAGTTTAATTTATTAACTTGATGAGGTTAATTAGAGAAAAGAAATACGACATCAAACTGCATATATGCCTAGAAAAACATGCATGATTACGTTTTCTTACTCTAATAATACATTATTTCTGGAAGAAAAAAAATGCATGCATACAAGAATCCTAGGGATATTTTGGTTTTGGTTTCTCTTTACTATTTTTTATCTATTGTTTATATAAAAATATCACTAACATTTTCTCAAAAAATTTTATACTAATAGTACATGTTTGATGTTTGATTTATCTATGAAAACCTCATCATGCATGTCTTTGAGTTTTTCAAAGGTAAAATAAACCTAGCAATGTAGTACTTTTCAATGCAATTTTTTTTTTCAATTTTTTATTGCAAGGAAGAGCCAAAGTGTTACTATGCCGCTACATCATTTCTTATTTGGATGCAATTTATCCAATTTTGAAACAAGTCTTTGTAAGAAAGGCTTAACCTCCATAAGGAATGCTTTTCTTTCTGTTTTTCCATGTTGTCCTTTATAACTTTTCATAAACAACTATGATCACATGTGTTTAAGTCACATAGTGACACCTTAATAATATGAACTCTACTACATATGTATATTACAAGCAAGTAATAATAGCCATATTGATCTTTTGTAAATTTCTATGTATAGTTTTAATATCATTTTATACCTTTATATATGTATTATTCTATTTTATTATTCTATTTTATTTACTTTTAATATGTACCAAACCATCGTTCTGTTAAGTTTGTCTACCAATTGTCATCTACAAATTGTCTTGTTGAGCAATGCAAGGCACTCAAGTTTGGTAGATGTTACATGTCATGCACTTAGACTTTATTTTTGTTCTTGTTGGTCAATAATACATATGTTGACTCCTATACCTACTTCACGACCATTAAGGTTGATAATGTAATATTATTAATGTTAATTCAGGTGGTGATGAAGAACGCCACAAGATTGTGTTCAACCAAGCCCATTGTAACTGTAAATGGAAATTTCCCTGGCCCCACCATCTATGCTAGAGAAGATGATACTGTTCTTGTTAAGGTGGTTAACCATGTCAAATACAATGTTAGCATCCATTGGTGAGTGTGCTACAATTCATCCTATAAATTATCTAAATATGTTATTTAACCTTAATTAATCTTATTCAATATGATTTTGTTTTATACAAACGTCTAATCATATTTCACTATATTTATGTAGATATTTTAGAAATATTACAACAATTTGATTAGTTTTTTTAGAAATATGATTAGTTTATTGTCTCATTAATTAAAAAAAAGTTATACTTCCAATATATAATTATTAACTAGTTTTTATTTTAATTATTGATGAATTAAAATTGATCAATTAATAGGCATGGAATCAGACAATTAAGAACAGGTTGGGCTGATGGGCCAGCATATATAACTCAATGCCCAATTCAACCAGGCCAAGTCTATAAGTACAATTTTACCCTCACAGGACAAAGAGGAACACTTTGGTGGCATGCACATATACTTTGGCTTAGAGCAACTGTACATGGTGCTATTGTCATTTTGCCTAAGCTTGGAGTTCCTTACCCTTTTCCTAGACCCCACATGGAACAAGTTATCGTATTGAGTTAGTTCTTCTACCTTTTCCATTATATTTTTTGCTAATAAAATAGAGATTTTTTTTAATTTTTTATAAAACTGGTATAGGGATCATGCTTCATAAACCTTACTATTTTCAATTTTGTTTAGGTGAATGGTGGAAATCAGATACTGAGGCTATAATAAATGAAGCTTTGAAATCTGGGTTGGCCCCAAATGTCTCTGATGCTCACACTATCAATGGTCATCCAGGGCCTGTTCAACATTGTGCTTCACAAGGTCAAATCTACAAAATTAACATTTCAATGTTTAATACTCCAAATTTCTCAAGTTTTTGAAAATTTATAATTTTGGGGTGGGAAAAGAAACTTCATTTTTATTTCTCATGTATAATTCAACAAAGCCCAACATTGAGAAAAAAAATGGAACTTCTTTTCCCACCCCAAAATTACTTCTGAAGTATGTTTTAAAAAACTTTCGGATAAAAATACAAAAAATTGCTTGTACAATGGTATATTTTCGAACGAATGTGTAAATTTTTAAAAACGTATGAGGTGGTAAAAGAAGCTCTTAATAAAAATCACTTGTAAAAGGATTAAATAATTTTTTTAGTAATAAAAATCCAACTATCCTTATAGTAAAAATTATTTTGATTTTACTTACCAGCGAAAAGAAGGGCAATCACGTGTCTGTCTTTCCGCTCTTATTATTGCGCTAACGTTTGAAAATTATGAACGGTATTTTTTTATGAAATTTTGATTTTGATTAAAACTAAAAATATAAATGTTTGTTGCTTTCAAGTTAAAACAAATCAAACTGATTGTGATCATCAAAAACTATATATAACCAAAAAAAAAATCAAACTAATCGTGATTATCTATTTCAATGACACCAACAATATAACAAAAAAATATAATCTAAGTTCTTATTATTTTTTTAATGACACCAACATCAATCTTTATATTATAGAAAAAATTGTTGATGGGTATATTTGGAATAATGAAAAAGTAAGTATGAATATACTCATCTAGTTTGTTACATCTTTCAAATGATAAAGGAAAAAAAACTGGACTTCGTGTTTGTTACACTTTTTTTTTAACAATTGAATTTATTCTCATCTATTTGTTATATGTGTTATTTATATTGAAAGTTGAGGGTAATTTTGGAAAGAGAAAAAGTTAGTGTAAAAAAGTCAAAACATGTTATTTTCTTTATATATAGTATAGATATCTCGTGTGTGTATTTGTACAAATATATTAGAAAATAATATTATGATATTATGGTGAAATATAATTGAAATTTTACATAAAACATATACCAATTACCATGTCAATCTCTTCTTTTTAAACTCCAAAAATATTTCCTACCAAGAAATAAATTATAAATAAGATAATATTTCTATATATATTTAATTGAATAATTTTCAAAAAGAAAGATTATTAATTCTTCTAAGTAACATGAAATGAGGTTTAACAACATTTTCATTTATGCAGAAGGATTCAAATTCCAAGTTGAACCAGGAAAAACCTACTTGCTAAGAATTGTCAATGCAGCACTAAATGAAGACCTATTTTTCAAAATTGCAGGACACAAATTAACTGTTGTTGAAGTTGATGCTGCATACACAAAACCATTCAAAACAGACACAATAGTAATAACACCAGGACAAACAACAAATGTACTTCTCAAAACAAACCATGCAAGTGGCAAATACATGGTAGCAGCTTCAACATTCATGGATGCACCAATTGCTATAGACAATATAACAGCCACTGCCACATTAAATTACCCAAATACCCTTGGTTCAACAATCACAACACTCACTTCACTACCTCCAATAAATTCAACAAAAATAGCTAACAGTTTCACTAACTCATTAAAAAGTCTGAATTCCCATAAATACCCTGCTAGAGTCCCTAAAAAAATTGACCATTCATTGTTTTTTACTGTTAGTCTTGGTGTTAACCCTTGTGCTACATGTGCTAATGGTAGTAGAGTTGTTGCAGCTATAAATAATGTAACATTTGTCATGCCTAAAATTTCACTTCTTCAAGCACATTTTTTTAACATTAGTGGAATTTTTACTGATGATTTTCCTAGAAAACCTGAAATAGTTTATGATTTTACTGGGAATAAACAGCCAACAAATTTTAGGACTAATAAAGGGACTAGGGTTTATAGACTTGCTTATAATTCAACGGTTCAATTAGTTTTGCAAGATACTGGAATGATAGCACCTGAGAATCATCCTATTCATCTACATGGATTCAATTTCTTTGTAGTTGGTAAGGGACAAGGGAATTTTAATCCTAAAAAGGATACTAAAAAGTTTAATTTGGTTGATCCTGTGGAGAGAAATACAGTTGGTGTTCCATCTGGTGGATGGACTGCTATCAGATTCAGGGCTGATAATCCAGGTAATGTTATCAATTTAGTTATATATTTGAAAACCCTAGGGTAATTTTTCTCTTTTTTATACAAGAGTAAATTTTTAAGTTTGGTACATGATATTGTAGCTTTGTAAGGATCTAGTCCTCACATTATTGATATTATAAAATGACCACTGAAATTGCAAAATTTTTTAATTTCATGAATCGTTTTGAAATATCAATTTGGGGACTAAATTGATACATTCGACCAACTATGTATTTACTCTTTATAAAAGAATTGAATTGTGGTGTCACAATTATTTCTTGTATGATATATTGATATATGGTGTTAATTTTTTTCAGGGGTATGGTTTATGCATTGTCATTTGGAAATTCACACAACTTGGGGATTGAAGATGGCATTTGTTGTGGACAATGGTAAAGGACCAAATGAATCTTTACTACCACCTCCAAGTGACCTTCCCAAGTGTTGAGAATATTAACACTAATTTACAACCTTTGCTTAAGAAGGAAGAGGGAAAACATGCAAGGAAAACTATATACATTCCAATCCAAAGGGAGTAAACTATCAAAGATAATAACAAGATTTTCGTGGAGAATAAGACCTATTAAATTAACAAATCCTCAATTTCTCTGTTTTTTTTTCCTTTTATTTTTTATTTTAATTTTTGTATCAATCAAATTTTTTTCTCCTTCTTGAAGAATAATTTTGGATTCATGTAATTATGAAAACAATGCTAATCAAAATTTAAAGGATCATAAACTGGTTTACCTTGTGTTTCCTCCATACAATAGAATAGAATAAAAACGCACGATTTTTATATATACTTAATTAAAGATCACAAGTGTTGTTCTACAGAAAGAAAGAAAAAAACTTAGTTAGAATACTTCTTTGCCTTGTATGGCAATGGTCTAGCTTTTTGTTTCCCATTTTTCTAGAACCTTAACAATCATGTCTATTAAACTTGCTGCGATACTACAAAACTGATCCACAATTAGTTTTTTTTTTTACTCAACAAATGGATTTTCAATTAAATATTTCCCTTAAAAAAAAGAATTTCAATTGATTTTCTCTGGTGTAATTTGAGTTTCCTCTACATGCAGTCTTAAAGATTTAATCATTAAAGCGAGATGGGATCATAGTTGACATCAATACACTCTTTTAAGTTGGATTTAAATTCAAAACCTTGTAAAATTCGAAAGAGCCTCAATCTCACTCACATTCTCTTTCTTGAATATAACAAAAAATAAATATTCTCTTTCCTGAATAGATTGTTAGTTGGTTTAGTAACATTTAATATGTGAAAAACGGTGACGTCTAAGGTGAACCATCAAACAAGTGGTTCACCGATGGACCACTTTTATGCACCATTAAATTTATTACAAAGATAATTAAAGGTTGAGATGACTTAGAAATAAAAGTGAGAACACATGTATATTTTCACACACAATACCTAGCCCCATCCACCTCCTTCCCTTCTCATAACCACAACCTCTCATCTATTAAAAGGTCCATTAAAATATATAGCATTACCCCTTAATTATCATTCAATATAGCAATGATTTGTTAATCAAATAAAAACCATCTTGTTTTTTTTTTCCAATTGGGATGATTAGGAAAGAAAAAAATCTCCAGAACCGAAACACTTAAAGGATACATTGGAACTTCTTTCACTGCAACAGTTTCACACATGCCCTATTTTTATTGTTTTTTTGTGAAAAATGAGAAATTAGAAGTTGGTTGTAAATTGTTTTTTTGCGTATTTTCAATTACTATGTTTGAAGCATATGTTTGAGGCTTGAGAGTGGGGATCTAGATTTATGGTTTAGATGAGATTATTGTTATGGATTTTTCTGGCTTTGACGAAAATAAGAAGTAATTAGAATTATAAGCATGAATTCTAAAGAATTACAGAATGAGCTGTGGTTGTCCACTAGTGGAGGAGATGGGAGTAAAGTGGCGGAGATGGGAGGACAACGGTGGTGGACATTTCAATGTCTGAAGTGGGTGCATACGTCATCATGAATAAAATGGGAGGAAAAGAAAAAAATAGTTTATTTAAGAACATAAATAAAATAAAATCATAAAAAAGGTGTGATCTAGTGTGTAATAGCATATGCGCACTTGATCGATCTAATGACTCTGAATAGTTGTTTAGAGTGGTTCACCGGTGAGAGACTTAATAGAACCCTCACCCTAGAATCCACCATTTTTCTTACATTATTCTTAAAAAAAAAAAAAAAAGAATGAACTGTTAAATCAAATCAAATTTATTGTTCTCATCAGACCACCATCATGATGTACACGTGTACACTAAGTAGTTGAAATTGTACCAAAATCGTTACAAATTCATTTTCTCAAACACCACTTTTTGTCAGTTTCAAAACCTTTCAATTTTAGTATTAATTAATCTTTATTTATTACAATAAAAACCAAAACAAAAGCCATCCACCGTTAGATCAATAAATCATCATAATCCAACGGTTCTTGTTTTTTCTCTCTCACAAGACAACCTCAAACTCGGTAAGAGAGAGAAAGAGAAAGAACACAAAGAAAAGAACATGTTCTGTTCTTTTTCATAATTGATGTTTTGTTCATCAAAATCCATTTTTTTCATCGACCCATGATTACAATATTCATCTTCCTTCTCTTATTTTCCTTTTCTTCTTCATAAAATTTTTCCCACAAAAAATACGACGAAAAAAGAAGAAAATTGAAGAGAGAGAAAGAGGAGAGAGAGAGAGAGAAATACCTAGATAAAAAACGTCGAAATTTTCGATTTTGAAATCTGGGTATTTCTTAATTTTTTATTTTGAAATCTGGGTATGTTTTAGTTTTTGATTTGGTTGATTATTTTTTTGTTATAATGGATTTGGATAGTATTGAGTGTGTTTCATCTTCGGATGGAATGGATGAAGATGAGATCCAACATCGTATTCTTCATCCACATCATCAACAACATCATCATCACTCAGAGTTTTCTTCATTGAAACCTCGTAATGGAGGAAACAATAATCATGGTGTTAATGTTATTGGTTCTACTGCTATTGCTCCTGCTACAAGTGTTCATGAGTTGTTGGAATGTCCTGTTTGTACCAATTCAATGTATCCTCCAATTCATCAGGTTTGCTTTGTCTGCACATAATTTTGATTTTGTTTGTGTTTTTTGCTTATGTGGTTGGTTGCATGTTAGGGTTGTTTTTGTATGGTTATTGTCACTTGTTTGGTAGATTTTAATGCTTTGTAGTGTTATTGAGTTGTTTTGGGGCTTATGATGATGAAGATGTCCTGAATTTGGTTTTGAAGTTTACATTATTGTGTAATTAGCAATCTAGGTTGATCATAATCGATGCACCTGATTTATGAATTTAGAATTAGTGAAAGGGTTCTGCTAACTACTTTTTTTTTTTTTTAACAAGCCAAAATGGGATATATAGATTACCACTGGTGATTCATCCCGCACAGTTCTGCTAACTACTGTTCTTCGAGTTTTGGTTAAGGAATTAAAATTAGCAATTATTTATTTAGTTCAAAGGATGGCACTTAAGCTTATTATCGGCAACATTTCTACTAATAATCTGGACTTTTCAAATGCTTAATAAGTGCATTTAAGGAACTGGCTAAAATTTGTCTAATAAAAATGCTTACAATTATAGTAGTTACTTATACTAGCAATGTTAGGTTTGGATTTTAGTCAAGGAATTTGCAACATTGCCAAATTCCAAACTGACATTTGTTTTATAGAGAAATCTTTGAGCAAAGGAAAAATTCTTGTTGCATCTTAATGTTTACTTTGTGCTTAATAATTGAAAATTGATCAGTTGGAGTGCTACTATTTAGTCCTTGTGGTTCGATAAAGATCAGGCTTCTGACATATAGTTGTAGGGTGATTTACATATTCTTCTTTGAAGCAATGAACTATTTGTCAAAAGTTTGGTAAGTAGTTAACAAGATATTGTCCAATCTCTTGAGATGAAGGGTACACATAAGTTGTAGCGAATCTCGGTTCCGTATAGCTTGTTAAAATGCTCCAGGTTGAAAATGCTTTAGAGTTGTAGTATGTCTTTAGCAGGGTGATATGCAATAACCATATGTCATGTCATGACCGTTTTAGGCGTATTGCTTTGGTTTGGGTTGAAAATTGTAAGATATAAAACATTTGAAACTTAACCTAACAGCTTTATGATTTTAATAGTGTTGGTTATTGACGTGGTATTCAACGCCTATTTGACCAAGGGGTTTAGAGTGCAATCCTTATTACTCTCAATGTTTCAGTAATGAAGCTGAGTTTCACATGTTTGGCTGGTCTGGGCATTGTTTGTACCTCAAAAAGCTCTTGCGTGAGGGCATATGTTCGATAAAAAACCATTTTTTTAGTGCCTTTATCTACAGTTCAAGCTTTTAGGACAGTTGGTTATTGACATTGTATCAGAGTCTGCCTCTGTTGATCACTGTCTTCCGCTGTTGAGTGGCAAATTTCAGGCCAACAACTACATCGGAGGGTATGCCACTCACAGATCAGCCTAAACCCTTTACCATTAGATTACTTCATGCATTCCCACACGCTCCACAATTTTCAGACATGTGCGCCACCTTGCCTGAGAAATATCTTGGCGCATCTGGTCTCATTGAGCTTGTTTCCCCTTCTGGTTTGTTTGAACCACTTTTAGCCTGTGGGTGCACCTTTTGATGGGGTGTTTGAGAACCTTCTTTGCCATTGTTTCTGTTACTGTTCACGCATTTTACTACGCATTGTTTGTTCATGTTGTTCAATTGTTGTTAACAACACACTGTTCACCATGGTAGTCAAAATCGGTTGCTAGCACTTAGAATTGTACGCTTTTACGATGTTGCTCCCTATCACCATGTTCAGTGCCAAGTAGAATCGTAATTTGCTAGCAAACGGTGGAATCTTCGTGCTAGGTGGTGGAATCGGCTATTCACGTTCTGCAAATTCTGGGTTTTCCTGGTCAGGTCACACGGCCCGGTATATTTGTTGGAATTTGTGACTGTATGAGGAAAGAAGAGTGAATGGAATTTATATAGAAAATAGAATTTCTTGAGTACTGATCTTGGAGAAGTATTTATTGGGAAGGCTACAACAGTTAATCACATAGTGGGAACCGTTCAGTCATTTACAGCAATTATTTCGGTGAAATTTTGTGGGTCTGAAACGTTTTTAGTTTTATTTTATTTTTAAAACCGGGCCATTGAAACCAGGCCCGACCTAAAACTCAGAATATGCAGTGTACAATCGTAATGGAAGCGCTGATTCCACCACATAGCACGACGATTCCACTGCTTCTAGCAAATTACGAATTATGATTCTGCTTGGCTCTGAACACGGTGATTATTTGGCGGTTTGTTCTTCGGCATGAAATTATTGGTTGATTGTTCTGGCGTTCTTTGTTTGTTTATACAAGATATTTTTTTTTGGGTCTGATTATGTCGGTTGTTACATATTCACTTTCAAAAGGTATATTTGTAACAAGATTAAGCTTAGTAAACTTCAGGTTGAAAGAGTGTTTGAATATAATCAATTGTCTTATAATATCTTTGATATTATCGTGGAGTATCAGATACTTAGTATCTTAGTTTATTTCCCAGGACCATTTTATTTCTTTGAGTACCTTAGATTATCTTTTAAGATTAGTTTTTAAATTACTTTCTAGTTTGTTTCCCAATTTCCCTATTTATTTGGATTGAGTCTATGTATTCCTATAAAAAGGGTAAGGGATTGCCCATGGTTATCGAACTCTTGATTTAACTTGTAGAACCACACACATTTGACTCTATGCATCAAAGTTGAGTTAAATTGCTTGCAATATGGGTTTTAGAAGACCCGTATATGCTTGTAAAGGCTAGCATGGATTTGTATAACAAAATGTAATTTTCCCCTAGACATGCCTAAATTTGCAGTGGTTAAGTGCTCTTAAAAAAAATAATAAATGCTGAATTATAGGGTTCCATACTGCACCAAACAATAACTTTCAGCAGGCATAAACTTAACTCAATAGCGGCATCTTACATTCCAAAGTGAAGTCATTCACAAAGTAGGTGAGTAATGTTGTATCGAGTTCAACCCAGCATAATTGAAGTCACAAACCAGAAAACATTAACCAAACCATTGCAACTTTAAAAGGAACCCAACTCTGATGAGTTGAAACTTGAAACCCAGTCCCACCATCCTTCCTAAAGTAATTTTGAACCTTGTGATTTGTTGACTTGTCTATCAGTTTTGAACTTGTTTGCTCTTTTTGTGAGTTGAGTTGTGAACCTATCTTAACGATTTGTGAATTTCCCAATTAATTTTGAATTGTAATGCTATGTTTTAAGTATCTGGTTGAGATCACCAATAGTCTCTATTTAATTAATGTTTGGTTACCTTGAACATGAAGTAGTACCAGTAAGGTTTATTTTCACATATCCTCTCGATGCTTTGCCCTTTTCTCTAATTGGAGCATATATGAAAAACTTCGCAGCTTTTGGTGATCTTTTAGCGATGGGACTGCGTGATCATCGGCCAAAAACTTTACTTCTTCCCCTTCAAATTTTACCTAATATTTACATATGCATTTCTTTTCTTTATTTACCTCCTCATTTGACATCTTCGTAAGTTGACATTAGCATGATTAAAACTTATATTAGTAGGAACTTTACACATGCTGGGAAAAACTCAGCATTTTCCAAAAAGGCAAAAGAGAAGAGTAACGAATAGCTTTCTTGCAGTGCCACAACGGTCACACATTGTGTTCCACATGTAAAACAAGGGTTCACAATCGATGTCCGACTTGTAGACAAGAGCTTGGAGATATTAGGTGTCTGGCACTGGAAAAGGTTGCTGAGTCACTCGAGTTACCCTGCAAATACTACCCTCTTGGATGTCCAGAAATCTTTCCATACTACAGCAAGCTGAAGCATGAGACAGTATGCAATTTTAGACCGTACACCTGTCCTTATGCTGGATCAGAGTGCTCTGCTGTTGGCGATATTAATTTCCTCGTTGCACATTTGAGGGACGATCATAAGGTGGACATGCACACAGGATGCACTTTCAACCATCGTTATGTGAAGTCAAATCCGCGTGAAGTAGAGAATGCTACTTGGATGCTCACTGTAAGTGTGCTTGCAATATCTTTTCTTGTTCATATGTGCCGTTACAAATATAGATTTCTTGTATTTACGCAATCACCAGATCAAGATTGGACGGCTAATGTGCAACTTTTTATTTTGAACTCGATTTACCTAAGTTGAAACATGAGCTGTTTGATCTTGATCTGACAGTCAAGATCATGTGACTGCATCAAATACATGATTCCGTGAATAATGAGCTGACGAGTCACTGACTTATTTTTGCTGATGTGTCATGTTCAATAATTAACTACTGAGTTTATTCTTATCTCACTACATAATTCTTCTATTTTCCAACTTCCATTTTTTCTTTGATAGGTATTTCATTGTTTTGGCCAATACTTCTGCCTTCACTTTGAAGCTTTCCAGCTAGGCATGGCTCCAGTTTACATGGCATTCCTTCGTTTCATGGGAGACGAGAACGAGGCTCGGAACTATACCTATAGCCTTGAGGTTGGAGCAAATGGAAGAAAACTCATCTGGGAGGGTACACCACGGAGTATCCGTGATAGCCACCGTAAAGTTCGAGATAGTCACGACGGCCTCATAATTCAACGAAATATGGCTCTATTTTTCTCTGGTGGTGATAGGAAGGAACTGAAATTAAGAGTCACAGGAAGAATATGGAAAGAACAACAGAATCCAGATGGTGGGGTGTGTATACCAAATCTTTGCAGCTGATGTGTTTTTTGTTGTTGTCTGTGTGTGCTGTATATCTACATTACACTACACCAACTTTGTGTATGTTGTAATAGAGTAAGAACCAAGATGATGGCTTTGAAATTTTCAGTTTTTGTTAAGTTGTGTAATAAACAAGATTTGGAACTGGGATTATTTGTCTCAATTTTTTTATTATGGGATTAAAGTGGTTTACCCTTGAGAAAAAGTTATTTTAGACTTTTAGAAATAGTTTTTTTTCAATAAATGTTTGAATTTCTTCTTTAGACAAAAGAGACATATGAAGTTATTCCTTAATTTAATAGTTGAACAATTAGGTTAAATGAATTGCAATTTTGTTGGATTACCATGTTACATGTATGGAGATTCCATTGTCGCCGTAATCTCTATCAGAAAATCTGTTGGGCACATATCAAACCCCAATTTTGTCCCATCAATTTTTTTTTTTCTTTCAAAAATAAGTGATAGTACTTTTAATTTGATTAAACTTGCCATAATTTTAATTTACTTAAAAAAAGTCAAAATATACCAAAAGCAATCCATTCACTACTTTTTCATTCAAGAGGATAGGTTCAATACCTACTAAACAACTCTAATCTCAACTCTTTTGTTTTCGTCATATGCCACTACTGCATACATCATATTTTTTTTTCAAGTTCCAACTATTTTAAGTAAAAAACTTGTATTTACGAACTAATTAACTAACAGAGAGGGGTATACACTGTATACCATATTTACTAATGCCACATAAACACGTTCCTCTTGTTAATCTCATAGAGTTTTTGATAATCTATAAATCTACGGTCAACGTTCACGTAAACTGCCACTGTGATCAAATTATGCGTTTGGATTTGCCATATTCCTTCAATAGCATACACAATTGCAAATGTCCAACAACAATCGCATTTGGAGGAGACAATGTATATTCTCCAAATGTGATAGTTGTTGGACGTTTGCAGCAGTGACTGCTCTAGAAGGATTATGGCAGATACAGACGCATGATATAATCACATTGTCAACCCACAAACTGGTTGACTATTAGAAGGGAAACAAATTTGTTGGAAGGGGAAACAATGAATGATCGTCTTGGTACGTGGATACAACATTAAGTTATGTAGCGGATAAAGGAATTGCCTCTAAGGAGAGTTATCATTGTAAACAATATGAGAAATTGCAATTCATTTAACCTAATTGTTCAACTACTAAATTAAGGAATACTTTCATATATTTATTTTGGCCAAAGGAGAAATTCAAATATTTTTTGTACAAAAATTATTTCTAAAAGTCTAAAGTAACTTTTTCTAAAGGAGAAACCACTTTAATCCCATAAAAAATTTGAGCAAATCCCACTCAAAAATTGGTTCTATAATATGAATGGTAATGGACAGGTGAATTCTTCTTTCATTCTTGAATCCCACCGGCCATGCTCAATCAACTTTTGAAAAAAAAAAACTAAATATTACATAACGATTATACATGTGGACTTAAACTAAACCAATTGTAATAAAAAAGGAAACAAATTTTATCAAAGAAGTCAAGGACAGTCAATTGATATCATCGAGGGAACCAACAAATATTTTAAGCAAAAAAAAATAAGAATAAAGAATGAATAAGATCATGACCAAGAAGATTATCAAAAGGTGGTATACTCAAATCAATTTAGCCTCTTGCTGTAAGATTTTGAAGAATATTAAATGAGCAAAATTTAACATGAGGTAATGAACTTAAAAATACACAAATTAAATCAATAGAAAAAATCTAACCGTGTCGAAATTGAGTTCCTCTCCTAAAATAACATTTGAAGGCAAGGACAATCGCACGATAGTTAACCTACAAAGAGTTTAAGCCAAAATAAATAAAGATTAAGGAATGAATAAGGTCATGGTAAGATAAATATAAGAAGAAGAATTTAAAGGGAAACATGTGATGTCATCGCTAGTTGTGCCGCATAGTCACAATTCGACAACAATGAATGAAAATATATGAGATGGAGTGAATCTAACGAACTCAATGAGGAGGCACACAAGAATGAAAATAATAATGCTTTGTAAATTAAGTGAAACAGGGTAACCATAGAGAGTGCAATCAATTTCTGTCTATAAAATTATGTATTTTACATTAGCTTTCATGTATGTTTTTTTTAAAAAAATAAAAAAGGAAATATATATAAAAATACCTGAATTATAGGGAATATCGTCCTCTTCAGCATTTGTCGTACACATCATGTTGATCTCATTGTTGCCATCCAGTGTAATTTCAACATTCCTAAATAAAAGCATTATGTATTTCTCTGTTTGAGTAAATGATACACATTTGTATTAACAAAACACAATGAAGTCAAAATATATATTTATTAATATGCAAGCTTTTACTTTCAAGGAGTAATCAATTTCTGTTTATACAAAATAAGATAAATTGATGTACTTATCTGGACATTTTTGCAACATATGACCATGGTAGAAATATCATATTTTGTAATAAACACATTAGCAGGACAAAGAAAACGGTTTTAAAAGCTTTTTAGTTATATTGTTAGTAGGGGTGTATGCGGTTCGAATAAAACTAACAAAATCGAAAGTCCAAACTGAAAAACTATTCGATCTTGTTTGGTTTGGTTTAAAATTGAATCGATCCAATCTAAACCGACCTTGTTTGGTTCGGTTCTCGGTTTTTTATTTTGAGATCCAAGGAACCAATGAACCAAACCGATGCTAACCCCACTCCTCAATTTACTAATATTATCTCCTCTCACCCACACTTATGATTAAGTCCAAAATTAATGTCCAACATAAAATACTTCTCCATTCACTTACTCTCATCGTCGTCTCATCTCATTACTCATACTTATTTAATTTCTTCTAAAAAAGAAATACTAGCCGTCAACCACACCTAACCCATCGTTCCTCACCACCGCTAAGATCTTCCATCTGTTGGTTAGTTTTTTGGCTTGTTGGAAATTTTGTGTTTGATTAATGATGGATGTATGGATCATGGATGGTTGAAATGTTCGATGAAGTTTTGTTTGATGAATGATGGATGAATGAATCTTGAATGTGTGAAATATTGAGTAAGGTTAGTTATACAAAGTTGTTTTAAAAATAGAGAACATGAAAAAACACAATATGAAATACAAAGTTTTATGAAATATTTTAGTATGATGTATTTCTTTTAAATAAAGTATGATGTATGTTGTATGTATGAAATACAAAATTGTGAGAATATAATTTTTTTTAATTGTATTTTCAAATAAACAGATCAACCGAACTGATTCAAACCAATTGGTTTGGTTCGATTCCTTTTTTGAAAAAGAGCAAAAACCGAACCAAACCAAACTAATGAAGATTTCATCGATCTAGACATTTTTTTTGACTAAAAATCGGTCCAAACCAAATCGTTACACTCCTAATTGTTAGAGTAATTGAAAAGACTAATGTTTTCTTCAGTTCAATGACATGTCTAATTTTTAAGACTTGAATTTTCAGTTTGCCGCCCATCTTCAGTAATTTACTAAATTATGCATGAACCAAAATTGTAAATGCCAATTAATTATTATAGCAAACAAAACAAAAAACATAGAATTGACTATATTTCTTCAATCATTACCTGAAAATTGTAAATGGCAATTAATTATTATAGCAAACAAAACAAAAAACATAGAATTGACTATATTTCTTCAATCATTACCTGAAAACAAAACACTGGTTTTCCAACTCGACTTGATATGACATACCAGTTTTGGAATGCTACCTTCCACTCAAATTAAAAAAAAGGTTAAATAAGTTTTTCGTCTTTATAAATATAGCGAATTTTGATTTTAGTCCATAAAAAATTAAACTGAATGTTTTCATCCTCACAAAAAATTTTATTTTGTTTTTTGTCCTTAATGGTCATTTTATGTTCATATAAATGGCAAAATTATAACTCTTTTATGTTCATATTGTATCCATGTTATGTCTGTTTATTATATT
>Ga0315914_1001275_pt1 | contig 37033 bp, 21 predicted proteins | sample MpolenodulesMG_FD_203920 | JGI IMG/M metagenome (GOLD analysis project Ga0315914, IMG submission 203920) | Medicago polymorpha root nodule microbial communities from Los Angeles, California, United States - elongated nodules | ecosystem: Host-associated > Plants > Roots > Nodule | place: USA...
TCAAAATAGTCTCTGACGCTAAAGTTTATATATGGATTGAATTGACCGTAAGTAAGTACGTATAAAGGCTAATATGACAATATTAACAAAATTTTTAATGTCAGAGACTATTTTGACCAACGAAATGCAGAATCAAATACTATTTTAAAATTTCGATACATTAAAAGACAATTGAGGCTAACTATTATACATTCTGAGATAAACATGATTATTACCCCATTTAACTTGAGGCAGGGATCAAGTCATCAAACCATTTAGTTATTTTTTTATAACTGAAGTCTAAAAGTTAGTCTTTTATTAGCAGTAATTCAACTCGATACCCTTGAATTTTACAACACTCGCATAAACTCTACACAACAACCACTTGCGCTAGACTCTTTTGGTATCGAAAGTCACTAAGCTTTAACAAGGCTTGAATTTTTATTTATTTTTAAAGAAACAAGCTTGAATTATACATAGATAAAATAACTAATTTATCCACAATTATAGTTAATCTAGAATTGAGACTTTTTTATTTTTTCCTAATCATCAACCTACACTTTTATGTCTAATAATATGAAGCTAAACCTGTTCTCAGCACTTAAACAATCCCTTGCAGTTTATGTTAACATAACTCATGACTTTTTTTTTTTGAAAGATAACTCATGACATTTTAGAAGGGCTTAACTTATAAATCAAGATTACTTATCACATTATTAATGATAAGATTTGTATATAAAGGTTATTTCCCCTAGTTTCATGGAGCTTGTAATTTATTATCCCTTTAAACAGAAACCTATACAATCACGTTGGTTTTGCACTGGCCTTTCCCCCTTATTATAAGAGACAAGGTGTAGACATAGTCCTTGAATTTATATTTTGAATAAACGACTATAATTAATATGAAAACTCAAAAGATACTATGTCTATGTTGCAATGAGAATAATTGAGTTATACATGTGTTAGAATGTATTCAGGCCATAAAGAGATCCATGTAATCTCACTCTCAAGAATGTTGAGATTTAAACTTGGTACACGTGAGTGGATCATTAATTTGTGTCCAAGAACAATATTCAAGGCAAATATCATAAACATAATATCTTATACTAACTTTTTATTTTACAAATCTATTATACACCATCGTAATTTTTTAGAAAAAAATAACTTTAGTAACGGAAAAAAATTGAAAATCTTCTCTAAATCTTTCATCTCTAACTTTTTCAAATATGAGTAAACCAACAATGAATTTCTAATAAAAAAATAGTATATTAATTCTTGTCCAAAAGTAACATACATAAATTCGTTTTTGACGTGGTGTTGATCTATCTTTTATACTGGCTTCAATAAAATTTTCTTATATATTAATAAAAAAAATTACGTGCTAGAATTCTATTATTTTCACAATATATATGTTCTTAAACAAACAATTTAACAAAAACAGTATGTTTATCAATAAATTAATATCTACAAGATAATGATGTTTTTACTGTATAAAAATATAGATATAATACGGTTCCGGACTAATGGACGGTAATTTAACTTGTCTAGTGGAAATGCATGGTATATTAACTGCATCATCGGTCCAAAGGTTTTTAGTGCCCGAACAAATTAATAAAATTGTGTTTTTTTAATTATCGTAAAAGATTCGTTCATAATCAAAGTTTTTAAAAAAATATATTTTCAATATAATTAATCAAAATAATTTAAAAATATATATTTATATAAAACTAACTACTACGTAAAAATAATAATTTTTATGCCCCTATAAAAATGGTGTCTTGAGCTGCCGCTTCTCCCGCCTACCATCAGGGCCACCCCCGAGTACTTACAAACAAAACAACAATACAAGTAGCAATTGTGCTAGCTAGCTAGTCACATACAATTCACATGAAAATGAAAATGTATAGTACGAAAGAGAAGTATAATAATTATAATAAGTGAAGTGAATATATCACATATTTGATTTCGCTATCAATTATGTGGGAATGAAAAACGAAAATGAGGTTGAGTGTCTGATACGATGAGAATGAGAGTATAAGATGGCACGTGTGGAGAGAGAATGGAAAAAAGTGACAAAAATTCGAGAAAGGATCAAAGAGTGGAGGAGAGCCTAAAAAATCCCCCGTGAGGAGTGTTTGGACCCATTCCAAACTCACATACATACATACATTTTTTTTGTTGCTAGCTTCTCCTTCACTTCTTTCAATGTAATTTTCCCTATCACGAGTTTATGATTCCTCTCTTCAATCCTTTATTTCCTCCACCTCAAAACTTAGTATGCCAGCAATGTTATATTTTTCATTTCCCCAATTTGCCCTTGCATACTTCTAAATTTAATCAAATAAACAATATCTTGTTCCTATTGTCTGCCCTACTTTATAAGTAAATGAGATTACATGTCGTATTCAATTGAAAAAGATAGGTATTGAATTTAAGATATATTGTGTTTAAGTCTCGTTAATCTTTTTAGAAGGAGGTATGTAAATCTCTTTCTATGTGTTTTTTGAGCTCGAAAGTCTTCTTTATCTGGGATTGAGACATCATTCTCTCGCCCTACATTTTGTTAAAATAAAAAGAAATAAGAATATTTAATCTCCAAATTGTAAGTATATATAACATACCAATGGGAGAATCTGAATTCAAACTCGAGTTATAGGTTGTGCAAGTGCAAGATTTAATCGTTAAATTAAAAAAGGTTAAATAAGTTTTTGGTAATTATAAAAATCTTAATTTTTTTTTGTCCCTCAAAATATTTAGCAAGTTTTTATCCTTCAAATGTTTCCCTCACGACTTTTACTCCTCTTTTTAAACAAGCTCATGTGTATCCTTTGAATTTTGGATTTTGTTTAGTACATTGTAGAAATCTTTGTAGCAATAGTTTGAATTTTTTTAACAAGAGATGAATTAAATATATATATTACATTTTTAGAGCTTAAAATTTCATATTTAATTCACATTTTGTTAAAAAAAATTATAAACTTTTGTGAGAGATATTTTTATAATAATCTAAACATCTCTATAAAAAAATCATTCAAAACTATGAAAGGTACATGTGCATTGACTTAAAATCAGGGGGAAATTGTGATGGAAAACATTTAGAGGACTGAAACTTGTTAAAAAAATTATGGGGACTAAAACCAAATTTAATATTTTTTTAGGGATAAAAAACTTTTAAAACCCTAAAAAAAATATCCAAGTTAAAATAAGGAAAATGTCTCTTAGACATCCTAAATGTGTGTACATATGAGAGATAGAGATAAGAGAAAATGGTAAGTTATACGAAGAGAAAGATAAAAAAAAATGGGTATTGAATTAGTATGAAAATCTGGAGTGTCCAGATATCATTGTTGTTAAAATAGATATTGGGAAATGGGCATAGTATTCCAAAGGAATTATAACATAAGGGTATTTTAGTAAGTTCAACTAAAAATCTATATAGAATTTGTCTTTGAATAAACTAAGACAGTCATGTGAGAAGAAAACACATGAGATCATATGGATTTGAAAGCTCATAACTCTTCCTTTTAAATGGCCTCAGAACTCATCAGAATTTGTAGCAAAAGGCAAAGAGAGAGATATAGAAAGAGAAAACACAAAAAAATGGTTTCTAGGGAGCAAAAGAGAGCAGCACTGCATGAGAAGCTGCAACTTCTTCGTTCTGTTACTAACTCTCATGCTGTAAATATTCCCTGCATTTTCTATCTCCTATCTTTCTTTTCTTTCCATTGGATTTCTCTCCATCAATATATTCTCAATGAAATCACCCAATTCTATAAAAGAATATTCACACCTCTGCTATACTCTTGTTCCTGATTTGGGTCCATTTTTATTATTGGAATTAATGTTTCCAAGTTTGCTATTTTTTATTAGTTTTTTGAATTTGAATCTTTCATCTTCTATATATATTTTCTTTCTTAATTCCTTATTGGCCAATTCCTTATTATGCTCTCATCTACATGCATATCTCTAGGTTCAAAACTCAAGCTATTGATTATAAAAACTTGGTATCAAAAATATATAGTGATAGATTTTTCATCGAAAATAAATAAATAAAAGTGATCGATAAGTCTCTAATTTGATATCATTTATCTTGTTAATTAACTAACCATAGTAATGTATCCTTATCCTATATTCTTATCAGCTATGTGTTGTGGAGCTTATTTGATTTGGTATATTAATGATTTTTCTAATATTTCTTCTTATGGTTTTTATGCATGGTTTGGTTGCAGCTAAATGATACTTCGATCGTAATTGATGCATCAAAGTATATTGAAAATCTAAAGGAAAAGGTAGAAAGACTGAATGAAGAAATAGCTTCTGCAGAAAGTTCAAGTGTCCACAATCCCAACTTGCCTATGGTAATTGAAAAAAGTACATGAGTACATTTATATATTTTTTATAGAGCCAATATATTTTATTAAGAAAGTAAAAGTACTCAATCAGAATTTGACTGCTTTTGGATAAACAATTTAGTTAACCGCTTATTGAATAAATGTTTATTATAGTAATTTTTATAACAACAGATAAAATAAAATCAAATTGTTTTCATCTAAATTATCTGTTATTTTCATTAATTAACTATCTTGAAGGGCTTGTGGAAATTAGCTGAAAACAACTTATAAACATGGCATATGTCGTTTCCATTAGCTCGCCATGGTAACAGTCTCTCAAGTGTTATGTCAGTAGATAAACTCAAATAAAACAATTCAAATTGACCATCCTTGTCTATTATATCCTAAAAAAAGTTTTGACCCTAAATAACTCGACGCAGGGTTAATTCACTTTTCTTTTTCTTTCTTGGGATCTTTAATTTCCACTTATACACATACTATTTATGTTGATCATCAAGTTAATTTTCTAAGATCTTGCAAGTATGAAATTTGAAATGGATTTTATGGATGGACTTGTGCAGGTTACAGTGGAAACCCTAGAAAAGGGATTTCTTATAAACGTTTTTTCATCAAAAAGCAGCCAAGGTATGCTTGTTTCAATACTTGAAGCCATTGAAGAGATGAGGCTTACTGTGCTGGAAGCTAGGGTTTCTTGTACAGACAATTTTTGTTTCCAAGCTGTTGGAGGAGAGGTAAGATATATACATATAGTGATCAACAAGAGAAAATTGTCTGTGAAAGAGAACAATTATTTGATAGTGTAAAAAATATTTACATTTTTGCTGCATATCATTTAAATTTTCATGTTATAAGTTCAACATGAGTATCATTAATCTCTCTATCTTTTTCCTTCACTTGTCAATATTTTTGTGTCACATGTTTTGTCCCTTTATATAAAAACGTTCCTCATTGGGGTTCTCGAGAAAAGGGACCTAGTTGCTGTACATTGAATCATTGATATTGGTCCTGCAATCCATATATGATGCCTAATCTTAACCCTAATAATAATATACAGTCTTCATTTAATTGTCTACTACGTATAGAAGCCAGCTAAGTTCATCAATAACGAATAATATCTTGCATTTTATTTCCCATCATGCATGAGAATGACGGAAATTTTTTGTGACTTATGTAGAATGAAGAACAAGGTGATGCTATTGATGCACAAGCTGTGAAACAAGCAGTGGGACAAGCAATAAAAAATTGGAGTGAAAGTTCCGATCAAGTGTAAATTGCAAAGCAATATCTATTTATATGTATTGTGTCATCCATATTTATTATTATTTTTCTAATCATTTTTAATCAAGCTTTATTTTGTTGGTTTAAGGAATCAAGCTTTTGTGTAAGATAGCTAGCTTCCAAATCTTCAAGTTCTGCCAATATTAATGAAAATATTTGCCGGTAGTAAAAGGTCAAAACTCAGGAGACATGTTAATGAGTAGATGCATGACGGTTTGATGAAATTTATGTGTTGAGCCAGCATACACATAATGTGCTTCTTGCTTGACCAAAAAAAAAAATATGCTTCTTGATTCTCCCTTTGTCAACATGAGAATCTCTTTTTGCCAGATGATCCGTAAACACTTTTTTTAATGTTCGTTGAACTTTGAATTCAGAGTCCAATTCATCTAAACTTTTCCTTTTCTGAGTTAGAAACCTTCTTTAATCTTACACAAACAGGGTTTAAATGTCATACAAAAGAAATACATCCTAGTATAAAGAAAATGACATGGTGTCTATGTTGCACACAACTAATGACATGGTGCCCAAGTTACCAAGTACTTAAACACACAAATGAAACTTAATTCATAATTAAAAGTATGATTATCACATTAATATAAAAATTAAGTCTATACGACCAATACATTAGTATGGTGTAGACAAATCTTGTCATAGGCCTTAAGGCTAAGAAAGTGAAAGTTAATAATTTACTTTAATTGTGCCTTTAACTTCCCAACCTTATCTGTAGTAAAATTACCCTACCACTCCTAGTTCTTGAAGCTTCATAGCCTTCATGTAGGGTTAGTCCTCATCAACTACTCACTCAAAATCAAGTTCAAAAGTTGATTATAGAACATATATATATAGTCCAATACCACTTGTGCGATTCAGTGGCGCCACCACCTAGTGTTTGAACTTCATATCAAACTCCTCATACATGCTTCTATTTTTTTGTTATAAACATTCATTGATATCGATCCTCTCCATTTAAGATCATCTCAATTTCTTTCATTTGAAAATATGAAGACATAATTTTTTTTAAATAAAATATAAAATAACTAATTGTGGTGAAACCCACTAAATGATAAGATCAATTATCTCTTTTTTGTGTCTATCTATCTATCTAAATGATATCCTCCATTTATTTTAAGAAATGGATAAAATCCTTACTTACGATTATCATCTCATGACCCAACCTTCCATAAATGTACGTATCTAACACATGAAGATTGATTTCCACATCATTAGAGAAAAGATAAAACTTGGATTGATCAACATGTTTCCTTTACATTTTGCTACACTAATAAGTCTCATCTTTACAAACCTTTACATTAACCATCATACTATTCTCTTATCTCCCAAGCTTGGCCTTACCGATCTTCACAATTAAACTTAAGAGGGAGTATTATAATTAGATAAGCTATACTATATAGATGAAAATTAGTTATATTTTCTTCATCTTTCATATTTGTTTGTTACTCCTGTAATGGTATATATAACCCTAAAATGTCCTTTAATGAGGTCGAATAGCGAACAAATGGAAGGTGCTCACCTTGAGATAAAGCATGGAGCAACGTGATCTCATAACATTGTCTCGTCTCCATGTTAGGAATTCAACATCACTGACTTGCTCCACCACCTTTAGCATGCCAAATTATTTAATAAATGCTCATTTGTTCCTATAGCAACAAGTACTAATGAATTCAGATCAAATAATAGACAATGCCTTTCTCAGATTCAGTCAAAGAAATTGAAAAACATCTGAAGCAATCTTAGGAGTAAATATAGCAACCAACAAGAGTGCACCTCCATAATACGTTACTATAAATAAGGGTTTCCCCCGAAGTATGATCATTGTATTCTCATCACACTCACTCATTCGGTACTAGCTAGCATATTGCATGACTTTTGCATTATATTGGTTTTTGCATGTACACCATCATTCGCGAAAATACAACCAGATGCAGAGGATCCAACAATTAGCAAGACGAATACACTTCTTGCCTAATAGTTTAGCCTCGTTTGTTTAAACATTGACATTGGTGCACACCATGAGGCTCGATAAATCATATATACCTGGACCTCAATAATCAAAGAATCTAGACTTCAAAATTGACCAGTAGGCAAAACGGAGACCCAAGAGTTTCTCCTCGGCCCAGAACGCCTTCATCAAGGGGTAACCACTAACCATGAAGATTGCTCGAAACGCTGTGACACCACACCTATCCATTTTACCATAATTTTAGGGCTTAATAGCAGTTTTAACCCCCTAACTTTCCCAAAGTTATGATTTTGGTCCCCTAAGAAAAAAAAACTACAAAACCGCTCCCTAAGTTTTGCACTTGTGACAGTTTTGGCTCCCAAGACCAATTTTGACTCGGTCTACGCTGACGTGGCACCCTAAATGAGGTGTCACGTGTTATTTTTTTGTTTTTTTTCATTGGGGGGCCAAAACTGCTACAGTTGCAAAACTTATGGGCGGTTTTGTAGTTTTTTTTCTTAGGGGGCCAAAATCGCAACTTCGTGAAAGTTGGGGGGCGAAAACTGCTATTAAGGAAAATTTTAGCTTATGATATCAGCGCAACCACTTCCTCCACCTATTTAGTTACACGATCAACTACATGTAGTATTTAGTCATTTGAGCATGATGAAGGAAGTGATTCAACTAAGTCGATTCCCCAACAATCAAATACCTCTACTTCAGATATACTCCCACATATTTTGCAATCGTTACAATGTTGCACATGATCATATGTATTTTTGAAGATTGATGGCCAAAATAATCCAAATTTAAGAAACTTGCCAGAAATACATTCTCCATTAAAATGTATATTTTCCCAATGGATACAATCTGCTTATGGTAAAACTTCATATGGGTTCAATGTACTTTTATCTTCAACGAATAGTCCGGCGCTCAGTGCAGGGCGAAGCATATGGTTGCCTGGTTGGTTAAATACAAGTTAATTTAAAAACATATGCATGTAACATTTCCCACCCTTACCTTAAACAATACCTATAATGCTAGTTTATAATTATATTTGTGAGTAGAAAAATATGTTATATATGAAATAATCGACCAATATAGTTATTAGTTCGGTCAATTTTAGAATTAAAGTATGACAAAATATATCTAATAAGATTATCTTCATCGTTTATAACACGATTATTAGAGGTATATGAATAAAACAAATTATCGACAACAAAGTTATAATAAAAAAAACGAGATGGAAGAAGTGATTTGTTGCCCAAAGTAAAGAGAATATGGTTGTTTCCAACTCTCCTCTCTTAAAATAAAATGCTCACAAATCTGTAATTTTAACACTAAGAAAATATACACCATGTGTGTTGAACCCCACAAAAGAACACGAAGAAGAATTAAAAAGAGTGTGTGCTGAACACCAATATAAAGTTAGAAGCTGCATGTGAAAAAAATGAAGAAACGCCTATACAAGAGGAAAAAAAAATGCAGAAAAAAGTGTGGATACAAGTGTATAGACTATATTCACAGCCATGAGAAATTATTAGGAAATCATTATGTTTTGAAGATTGATTTTCTCGAAGACTGATTCTCTCGAAGATATTCTATGTCTGAAATCACATGATAGAGAGAAACCAATGTCAATCAAAAGAAAATCATATCATTTAAGTTTAAAAAGAAAGAATAGATTGAAAAAGGCTATGTTCATATATAAAAACAAAAATCCTTGAAAATGTAATGAACATGAATCTAGAAATTTATTGTATATCCTCTCCAAGGAGAGTCATTAGACCATGTTATAAATTAATGAGATGTCGTTGTACTCTTAAATTGATATATGATTGAATTGTAATATCCTCTCAAAATAATTAGAGTTATCCAAAAATCTCCGACTTTGAATCCCTCAGATACAAAGTCAATCCTCTAATTTTAATTGGCCCACTAGTGGCAACAACCTTTTTATTTTAAGGGTTAAATATGTTTTTAGTCCCTATATTTTACGCTCCTTTGATAAATAGTCCCTACATTTAAGTAAATATTTTTAAAATCCTTACATTTTACTCATGTTACCAAATTTAGTCCCTGGCATTAATTTCTTGTCCAGTCACCAAACAAAATGCTGATCTGACATTTTTTTTTTGTACCTTGAATTGGATTGGGCCAAAGGAAATGGGTAAAATAAGACCCGACCCATGGATCCAACCCATTTCAGTTTGTATTCCAAACCCTAAAATCATGTCATTCCTGTTCTTCTTCCTCCATTAACGTTTTACGATCCAAAATTCCTACTTTCCCAAATTTCTTCTTCCTCCCAAAATTCACCTTCCCAAATTTCTTCATCTTCCTTCCATTTCGATTTCGATATATCCCCTTCACCATCTGTATTGAAGCTACCTTCTCTTCCCTTTCTCATTTTCGAACTCCCCCTTCACTATGGTTCGAAGCTTACTGAAAAACGGTCCGAGTTCATCAAGTTCTTCTCTCCAAACCAGACCTAGAGGCCGGCCGAAAATGTAAGTGTGGTGTTCTAACCATTTTGCTGCATTCTACTAAGCCTCCTCATGTCGGGAGGCCTTTCTGGAGATGTCGTTATTGGATGGTATGATTGCACATTGCTTGTGTTTTATGTTTTAATTTCAATTTGATTTTATGTGTAAGTAGAATTTGTTTTGTTTCTCAGATGAAAAGTGTAACCTGCAATATGTTCGTATGGGTTGATGATGAAATAGAGGAAAATGAAGAAGTTAAATCAAATGAAGTAGTTCAAAATGATTCCCAAGTTGCCGTAGAGTTAATGGAAGAAACTATGAAAAAGAATGCAAAGCTTTCAAAGAAGTTAAGTGCTGAGAAGATGAAAGGAAAATTTACGAATTTTCTGCTATTTGTGTCAGTGTTTATCAACCTGTGTTTTGTAGCAAAGTTGTCTAATTGTAAGAAAATGGCATTAGATGAGTTAGGTAGTGATAATGTTGTAGTATGAAGTTAATGTTTGTGTATTGTTGGGTTGTTGTACTGAGTTTATTGTTTCTGTACTATTGTTGAATGTAATGAATGAATTTGCTGCAAATTACTGACAATTATCAACACATGTATTTGCTTCAGACTATATATCTTTGCTTCAATTGAAAATAGAGAAAATGTCATTGTATTAAGACTAGTAATAGGCCTCATTGAATTGAAATAAGATGTAAGCATACTTACACATTATGCAATAAAAGATAGATATACAACTTCCGTTCAAAATAAGAAAAGTAAAACACATCGATATATGAAACTGGCATTCTTTTCCTCCTATATCTCTCACTCCCTCTATTCTCACATTTTATGGTACATAACTAAATGTGTTTTAAGTACATAATTCACTATTCTTTTTTTTGAAATGGCAAATTTATTCACGTCGAGTATATGCAAGAAGCATTCTAACTCGCGGACAAAGGGAAAAAAATTACACGTAGATGCCGCAGATATACGAAACATCATAAACCCCCCAATACCCCTGCCTCACCCCCAAAGGCCCCTAACGCAGCTACCCGAACAACCCAACAAAACACAACAACAACAGAAGCTGTTGACAGCAAAATGTAATTGTGCTAAACAGCGGCTGCTCCCTCTATTCTACCCAAACAGCTGCTGCTCCCACTACAGCATAAAACCGCATACAACACCTAAAAAGAAAAAGGCATCAGCTGCACAACAACTGTGCTAGCCTGCAATGTAAGTTCTACTCTTCAATAAATGCAGAATGTAATTACGATATACATATACACAAGTAAGACTGTTGAACCGTCATAATCATTACCAAAATAAACACATCCATTAGTATTGCATAAAATGCAATTGGCATTCCAATTGTACATCATAGTGAAACTGCAAGTGGTACTCCAATTGTCTATGTTGGAAATGTTTAACCAACCAAAAACAAAATAAAAAAGGCCAGAAGTTATAGTAGTTAGACCTAAGTTAAGCTTCATCACATATTTAACAAAAAAAGATGAAGCATTAAATGTCAAATGCTTGATTACACACACTTAGTTCAACATAAATACGCGTCAAGCATCAAAAAAGTACTACTAATATAAGTTTTAATTCAATGCTTCAATTTCCTTCCTCTTCTCTAGGATTTGATTTCTTTTTTCCAACTTCATGATGCCATTTCATGAGCCCAGTCACCAACTCCTTCATGGTGTTATCCAAATCTTCTGGTGTCTTGGCTTTGGATACCAATAAAGCTTTCAATCCTTGCATCATGGCTTCAGCCTCATTGAGAGTAGACTGCAATAATTTCAGTTAAAAAGTGCAGCACAATGAATTACATGTCTTTATTCACATAACAGAAACTAATAGAAGAACCCATAAAGTTCAGTAATGAGTTAGTGGATTAAATAACACTTACAACATCAGGTTGAGGTGCATCACCAGCCTCAGACATAACTGTCACAGATTTAGCAGCAACCATTTTTCTTTTCTTTGGTGCAGGTTGTTTTTTCCTTTTCACAACATCACTAGCCTCATCAACTACTTTCTTTCCTCGGGCAGAACTACTCTCAACATCACTGGATGGATTTTTACATGGCCTCCCCTAATATTCAAACACAGAATAAGTAAGAATTATAATACAACATGATTAAAACATAATAGAAAATAAGATAAATATTCATACTCTTTTCTTGGGTGCAGCAACATATGTCTGGCTTAACTCAATAGATGCAGCAGTAGGTTCAACAACAGTTGCCTGACTTGATTGAGTAGGCAGAACCTCATTACTACTGACTGCAGGATCATCCACAGTAGGTGCAGCCACAGGTGCCTTACATGTTCTTTTGTTACTTAAATGTAGGGACTATTTATCAAAGGAGCATAAAATGTAGGGACTAAAAACATATTTAACCCTTATTTTAAATAGGGTCTGAAGAGACGTTAAAGACTTGTGTCCTCAATGGGCTCACCTGAACCAATATTTTTTAGAAGACGAAGTCGATTCATACCATGTCAAGACCTTTTCAATAGACTGAACATGTTTGATGAAGCCATGATAATTGAGTAACAAAGGACTTGGAAATCAAATGCTTCATAGGAAATCCAGAGTATAGCCATTTATACAGAAGATATTATGGTGATTGTAATCAGTTGATTACAGTGGATTAAGTCCTCAACTATATTGAGTTAATACTTTTTCCTCTTTCCCTTATCTCTTTATTGATCATGAACAAGTTCGTTATGGTTTAACTTGATCTCTGCAATGCTCTCAAATGAAGTTGAATGATTCGATGAAGAACTATACGTGTTGGGGAAGAATCTTTAAGAAAAGTATTTGAAAAATGGTTTACAAATTACTGCTTCAACACAATTCAAACTTTCATTTCTTATGTTTGACCGTTATGGTTCATTTGTTTTTAATTAAAAATAAAATGTTTTTTAATTTTCAAACTAATTTTACTTTTATTAAAATGATTTATAAAATGTTTAAAATAAGTTATATGTCATGTGGCTGCCATATGTACAAGTTGTTACAGTCAACAGTTGCCACCTAAGCAAAAATCAGCGAAATCATAAAAAAAAAAGTGGGACCAAGGACTATTTTAAAAAGCAAATAATTTTGCAAGGATGTTTTTCAACATTTTCTTAGCAGAGACAAAAAACATATTTTAGCCAATATCAAATTATCATATAATTACCTTAATTTAAAAATAAAATAGAAAGCAGCCCATTAAGAAAACGGGCTAACGGATCCATCCCCCAAGATCCGACCCATTATTCAAACCCATAAAAACCCACACTTCATTTACAATTTTTTCCGCCGTCACTGCAAAACCTAAAGCCCCAAAGAAAACCCTACGAAAATGGTGTCAGGTTCCGGCGCATGTGCAAAGAGAGTCGTCATCGACGCTCGCCACCACATGCTAGGTCGGTTAGCGTCGATCGTCGCAAAAGAGCTCCTAAACGGACAGAAAGTTGTGGTTGTGAGATGTGAAGAGATTTGCATGTCCGGTGGACTGGTTAGGCAGAAAATGAAGTACATGAGGTTTCTTAGGAAGAGAATGAATACCAAACCCAGTCATGGTCCTATTCATTTTAGAGCTCCTTCAAAGATTTTCTGGAGAACTCTTCGTGGGTTAGTTCTTTTTCACTCGAAGTTGTTTGAGCTAGATTTTGATTAGGGTGTTAATTTTTTTTATTATGGAATTGTGTTTTTATGTGTAGTTATGAAATGATGAATGTGTTTTTTAATTTGATAGTGTCAATAATTTATTATGAAATTTTGCTTCTATGATAGTGGTTTGGTTGCTGAAAGTATGGCTCTGTTTGGTATAATCAATAGCTAATAAATGATAAGCTAGCTTATATCAGATAGCGGATGTGCTAGTTTACAGTTGATGTCAGATAAGCTAGCTGATTGAATTTGTAGTGTTTGGTAAAAATTAGTGGTTGTACTAGCTTATAAATATGAAATGACATAAAAGTGATATATTTAATGAATATTTATTAGTTTATTTTTCAATTAAGATTACAAAGAAAATTGACATAAATAATGGTAAGCCATAAGCTACTTGGATTAGCTTATAAAAAAATGCTATAAGCTATAAGCTCACAAAAAGTGACAATTTACCAAACGTTTTTTTTAGTCAAATAAGTTTATAAGACCTAAACTACAAGCTCAAAATTATGTGATTGATGTGAACTTATGAAATGAAAAACATGTTTAATAATTTGATAGTGTTAATTTATTATGAAATTAAAAAAACCTGTTTGAATTGGCTTATTTGAACTTGTGACGCTATTTGGGAGAACTTGTGAAAACAGCTTATGATATGATCATAAATTGTTTTCAGCTTATTTTCATAAGCTCTCCAAAATAGCTTATGAAAACAGCTTGTAGCTTCCGCGCAAACAATTTAACTATATTTAATTTGTTGCTATGGAAATATGTTATACATTAGTGCTTATCATGACAAGTACTTGTGCTATAAGCTGGCAATAAGTTGTTATTTGCTGTTTATTCAAATAGTGCCTTGACAGTTGGGCAATGTTGTCAAATTGTGGCTACAGTGCTGTAGCTTATCGGAATTTGAACTAATAGTTTCTGTTTGCGATAACATTATTTAGTATAATGTGTTGTCAAATAGAGGTCATATCATTGCTATAGTACTGTAGCTTAGCGGATTTTGTACAAACTTCAATTTTTTCCTAATTGACAACATTGGTTTTAAGGATGTTTGTGAAAAATGTGTGTTTTGTAGAATGATACTACAAAAGATAAAATCTGTGGAAGCTGTTATTTAGTGTCTTTCTGACATGGATTTTAACTTTGTATTGGTGATAAGATTGTGTGAAAATGAAATGTGTTAATTTTTAGTTTATTATTAAATTGTATGTTTTTTAGTAAAAAATATAAAATTGTGTTTTTTAGGATTGTTATTTGGTTGATGAAACTGTGATTGCTAAAGTTATGAAATGATGGATGTGTAATGTTTATTTGATGTTTGTCAAATAGAGGAAACACAACACTATATCGTAGAAGAATTTGAACTAGTGGTTATTGTTTGTGATACACCATTTAGTACAATGGGTTGTCAAATAGAGGTTATAGCCGTGCCATAGTAGTGTAGCTGCATTAGAACAAACTACTATTTTTCGCGATTGACAACCTTAGTGTGAAGAATGTTTGTGTTATTTGTAAAAAATGTGTGTCTTGTAGAATGATACTATCATATAAAACATGTGGAAGCTTCTATATATTTAGCATAATGGGGTGTCAGATGGAGGCTCTAGCGGTGCCATAGTTCTTTAGCATTGCCGAATTGAAACTAACTGTTATTTTCCGCAATCGACAACACTGGTGTTGAGAATTTTTTGTTATTTGTGAAAAAAGTGTGTTTTCTAGAATGTTACACATGAGATAAAACATGTGGAAGCTGCTATTTAGTAGAATGTTTTTGTTATTTGTGAAAAAAGTGTGTTTTATAGAATGTTTCCGTGCTTGCTAATTTTTTTCTTCATCTTTTTGTAGAATGATTCCACACAAGACCAAGCGTGGAGAAGCTGCACTTGCTAGGTTGAAGGTCTATGAAGGTATTCCACCTCCATATGACAAGATTAAGAGGATGGTTGTTCCTGATGCTCTCAAGTAAGTTCTGTCTTGTTTACAATCTTAGTTTTTAGTTTTTTATGGTTAGGTTTGTTTTAGTCCCTATAAATTCACAAAATTTCAAATTCAATCCATGCATCAAATTACATAAAATATATGTAGTGACTGAACTTAAAAGATTGTAATTTTATAGGTACTAAAATGTCTTGAACATTATTTTTGAACCATGTTTTTATTTATTGAACCATGTTTTTATTGTGAATGCCGAATGTGTAAATGAATTTAGGGTACTGAGGCTTCAAAAGGGACACAAATTCTGTCTGCTTGGACAATTGTCAGCTGAGGTTGGATGGAACTACTATGATATCATAAAGGTGAGATTTTTTTTTTGTACATTTTCTTATTAGAATTTTGATCTTTTGAACTGTGCGCGTAAGTTTGTAAATCTTTTGTTGATGATAGGAATTGGAAAATAAGAGAAAGGAAAGATCACAATTGGCTTATGAGAAAAAGAAGCAAATCAATAAATTAAGGGTGAAAGCTGAGAAAATTGTGGACGAGAAGCTTGGGTCCGAACTACAAGTACTTGCTCCTGTCAAGTACTGAATAGGCTTTGGTAGCATCTGGAAATTTTGTTTTTAAAGCATATTCTGTTGAACTCTATGTTTAGTTCTATATGTTGTTGGACACTAGATATGTAACAAATTACGGAAGTTGTTTTCTGGTTTGCTCATTAAGAGACCTATTATTGAGAAATTACCTGAGTGAAAATTGAAGTTCATTGTTCTCCACTATTGTTACTTAATCACCAGTAACTATCATTGGATAGTATTCTTCCTATTCAATTCTTTCTTCTTATACTACAAGTATTCGTACTTGTTTTTGCTTCTTAATGTGCTATCATGCATTGGTTGCTGATTCGACGAGTTGAACTGATAAGAACATATTGATTTTTGTCTCTTTTTCTATAAAATCGTTGAATTGATGTTCTGTCTTTCTCAAATCTCAACTGAATGTCTCTGCACTATTAATAGAAAATGGTAACTAATCATTTTTGAATATTAATGTTGAGTTCATACCACATTCTTTTCTTTTTACCGGTCTGTACAACCAATTTAGAATGTGCATTTCTTCACTTTTGGGGAGGTTTGGCTATATCTAATTATTTTCAATCTCTGATCCAAATTTGATTGCTGACTTTTATGTTTGTGTTTGATGATTGATTCCTTTGTTGCATTATTTTTCCTACTTTGTTAATGTTAAAATATAAAAAATATAACATAAACAGACTAATTAATATGGTTATGGTTTGGAATTGATGGATATTGTATAATGCACTGTGCTGCTGGTATATGGATGATTTTCCAGGACTGTTTAAGCCACAATATCATCCGTGCAGCCAAGTGTTAATTCTCAGCCTATTTAAATTTGGTAAAACTTCAAATAAATTTTTGGCAGCATAGATTTGGTGAAGACTGAAGAGTTTGTGTTTCCTTTCTCTCAAAGGTTCTTCGCATACGAAATTAGGCTAGGATGAGTTTTTACTGGACAAAGACTGTGTCTCAGAACTTGGGGGGTTCTTCAAATTCTATGTTTTACTATAATACTACAGGCAATCAGTTCATTATTGCAATGACCTACGCTCAAAGTTTATCATGTTCATTTTAACTTTTATTCATCTTGTAGGTTTGTTTGATAAAAAATTCTTTAATAGCAAAAAATGTGTAATATCTATTAGAAGAAAAAAAAACAACGTGCTTTTAAAATAGAAGTTTGGTGACTTTGTTTTTATCTCTCTTCTAACCAATAATTTTCTCTCATCAAAATAATTTATTTATTTTAATCATTCATCTATCACCTTTTCACATCTAAAATACACTAAAGTCATCAAATCTCAAAGTCACTCAAATATTTTATGTATTATGATAGTCCCAAAATCTCACATTGACTAGATATATATTGGTTATATATACAATTTGAGCACTCCTCAGCTCAAAAAATAAAAGACCATCAGCATTACTATGATGAATTCTCAATGACCATGGTTCAAGCCATTGATGTTATGGAATCCATTGCATCAAATGAATTAAAAATTATAAACCAAGTCACTTTAGTACAACTTAGATAGTAAAAGATTACAAACACATTTGATATGTTTTGACTCCAATTCAACCCCGTGATTGCAACTCATTTAACATGTGTTTGGTTTCACATCACCATGCCATTTTCGCATTCCATGGCATAATTTGCCATGGTTTTGTGAGGAGCTCCAAATTCTCGTGTTAACTAAACGTGCATATTTTCCGTGGATTTTGTTTTTCCAAACATACACGCGTGTTAGTTTTCATGCTAGACTTTTTAGAACAGACAAAAATTAGGAAGAAAAAAAAAACTATTTCTCCCTCTCTTGAGCCTATGTGCCAAGTAGTGAATAAACCAAAGAAAGTTGTTAAATAGACACATCAATTATGTTTCCAATCGACTATTTTTGTGTCTAAAATCTAATCGAATTGTAACTCTCGATCGTTTTTTCTGAGTGAAATAAACAATTTTGAGTATTTAACAACCATCTAAACGAAATGAAATATAATAGCGGGTCAGGAAGTATATTTTGGGCCAAAGTAAAAGAGGCCCATTAAAAAAGGTCCATCTCTGCAACAACGACAACATATAAAAGCCGAACCCTGTTCCTGTTACACTCTGCCGCTGATGTTCTGAAAAAACCCTTGTTGTTCCTGAAAACTGAAAAATTGTAGTTTTAGAAAATGGGGAAGAAATCCAAGAGTTCAAGGAAGGGGAAGAAAGCATGGAGAGCTAATATAAGCACAGAAGAAATCGAAGATTTCTTTGAGAAATCAACAAAGGATGCTCTTTCTGGTGGTTCTCTTCAAGCTGTTTCCAGTGATTCTCTCTTTTTCGAAGACAAATCCAAAGGTACCAATATTTCATTTCTATTGTGCTTAATTTATTTTTTATTTATTAAATTCTATGAAAAATTTGGTTTAAATTAGTTGATTATATCATTATGAGGTTTCTGTGGAGTTGTAATTTATGTAATGAAATTTGGAAAATGATCAATTGTAATTATTTGTGTGCTGTTATGAATTAAATTAGCTTTTGTATGAGAATTATTTTTAGTTTTAGGGTATGTTTGGATTGGGTTATTTGAGCTTATTTAGTGAAATTAACACTTGTGTGACTGTTTGTGGGAGCTTACAAAAATCGCCTATGAATTTTATAAGTTGTTTTCAGCTTATGGGCCCGTTTGGATTGGATGATTTTTCAGCTTATGATAAATAGCTTATGGGCCTGTTTGGATTGGATTATTGGACCTTGTCTAATAGTATAAACACTTGCAGCTTGTGAGGTTGCTTTGGAGAACTTATGAGAACAACTTATGACATGTTCATAAGCTGTTTTAAGCTTATTTCCAATAGTTCTCCAAGATAGCTTATGAAAATAATTTAGAGGAATATAGCTTACACGAAAAGAATTTGACTTTATTTTTATTATAAGTGCTTATATAACAATTGTTAAGGCTATAAGCTGCAAATTAAGTTGTTTAACCAAACAGCGCCATTGCTATAAGCACTTAGTTAAGTTGTGTATTCAAACTGTCTCTTTATGTGGAAGCTGACCTATTATTTCTTTCCATGAATTATATAAACTTGTATGAGGAAAAGGTTTTTAATTTTAGTTTATGTTGAAGATGACGAATTATAATTATCTGTGTTCTAGTATGTGGTTGATTTGCTGGTTGAAGAAATATTAACCAGAATTAACTTTTTAATTGATCCTTGAATTTGAATTTATTTTAAATTTGATGTGGCTAGATCTTGCGGTAAAGAAGAAGATTGAAAAGCATAGGGAAAAAGTGCTTCATGTTGATAGCATACTACAGAAAAACCAGTTTGTTAAGCCAGTGCCTTCTTCTACTCTAAAGAAACACGCGAAAAACCGTAAAGTGGTGTCCAAAAGTTTAGTTGCAAATGAAAATAGTCAGAAGGTCAGTAAATTGTTATACAGTGCAGAAACCTAAATAATAATATGCTTAGTTGCAAATATATTTGGATTTTGGACATAATGGGGCAATCACTCCTTTTTCCTTCTCATCGCAAACCTCTTTTAAAACTTGTTTAATTGACATTTTTCTCTAATAATCTGTATCAGGAGGGTTCCGTGTTAGATTCAGACGTGTTTGATATGTGGGGTGATAAAGGTACTTACTCTAAAGCATTTAGTATCCATTTTGGTTATTATAAATTAATGGATGTTAACATCAGGATTCTTTTATATTGTCATGCAGATGCAGATGAAGGCAACAAGAAAGGGAAAAAGGTACACGTTATTGCATAGCGGATTCTATCTAGTGTTTCTTCTTCCATTTTATTGTTGCTGCACATTCAGTGTTTCAGTTGATATTGATAATATGATTGCTGACTGCTTCACAGTTGTCCAAGCCTACTCATATTCCAGCTGTCGAGGTTGATCCTCCAGGATGCTCATTTAATCCCACGCATGAAAGTCATCAGGTAGTTTTTTGAAGTATTATGTGTTCCTCTGCTGTTAGCGATGTTGTTCTTGTTATGATTTATGATGAAGAATTTTAAGAACTTTATTGTTTAACCAGGATACATTAGCAACTGCTGTTGCGGAAGAAATGATTAAAGTCTACAGAAATGAATTGGGCCCTGAACCGGTGCCTTTAACTGTTCCTGCTGGAGAAGCTATTTCTGAAGAAGATGTGAGTTTCATTGTTTTCATATATGTAATATATAGCTACTGTAACTATGAATTTGTTTCCATATTTATGAAGCTTTTGATATGTGAATTTATACGCCTCGAGTCTCTATTCCTGCTAATTCTGTAACCTTGGTTTTTTGGCCAGATGTATTTTCTTGATGTGGAGAAGAGTGACGATGATGAAAGTAATATCGAAGATGATGGTGAAAATGAAGATGATGCGTCAGAGAAAAAGTAAGCTATCATCAACTTAGTTAGCTTCTTTCAGTTAAAATACTTTATTTTTTGCCAGTGTACATTACCAATCAGGTCATATAAATTACATTCCATTTCTTTCCTGCTCAAGTTTTCATGTATAATTTGAATTCAGACATGCAAATGCACGTTGATTGCTAATGAAGGCTAAATTAAGCTTCTTAGATGTATAAATTTTTATTTTATGGAGACCACGTGGCCGATATTCTGCAGCGTATTTTTTTCTATACCCAGTAATGTCTAAACATCTGATGTATTTGTATTGTTTGAATAACTATTTGACAGGCCCATTAAAACAAAGAAAGTGACTAGAGTTGAGTTGAATAAGAGAATTCGGCGCAGAGAACAATTGAAAAAAGAAGCCGAATCAAAGAAGAAGAAGAATTTCTCAAAAGAAATTGATAGGTAATATGACCATTCTCTCATCCTCCCTCGTCTCTCTCTACTAAAATAAAAGAAGATTTTTAAGCATCTCTGGTTCTTTTGGGATGCAGCATCTCAAAAATTGCTGACGAAATTAAGCATGAAGATGAGGAAAAATCGAGAAGACATCTGAGGCGACAAGTTGCTAAACAAGAGAGGTTAAAGGCATGTCCTCCTCGCTTAGGAAAGCACAAGTAAGCAGTCTTTTGTGCTTCGCTTATCATACTTGTGTTAATGGGTGCAGTTGTTTGGTTTTTAGTTTAATGTTCTAGTTAATTACACCATTTCTACAACAATTACGTTTACGTTTATACCAATTCCATTATTGTAACAGGTTTCAGCCTGCTCCTGTTCAAGTTTTATTAAGCGAAGAGATAAACGGATCCATCCGAAAGCTTAAGGTAGGCTTCTAAATTTGTTTTGATAATTTTGTTCACTCAGTTTATTTAAACATGCAATAATTTTCCCTACCTTTTTTTTTTGGACTAATTTTCCCACTTTCGTTGTTGTACATAATTAGGGTTGTTGCACTCTTCTAAAGGATCGGTATAAAAGCATAGAGAAGAGAGGGTTGGTTGTTCCAAAGCCCAGGAGGAACAGGTTGGTTTAAACAGCAGTATATTATTATTATCTCAAACAGAATTGGAGACGGTTGGTTTTTGTTATTGTTCTTAGAGAAAGATAAATAATGTATTTATGCCTGCAATTAGTTGGTGTCGTCTTCTGCTTGTTTTACCGGGTGCTTTGTGGCACAAGGTTCATATGTGGCATATGCATTGATAAATAAACTTGATTTTGTAGAAGTTAATTTGGTTGAAATTGAGTTTGAAGTGAAATGATTTGTGTTTAAATGGTTATACGTTGAAAGTATGGTGTAAACTGAAGTTTAATTTTTTCTAACTGATGCAAAAGCCATTTCAAGTCAAAACTTTTAAGGAAAAATCGATTTTTCATATCATCTTGGAAACCAAACACACCAGGACTTTTTGCAGACAGAAATTACTGCCATATTATGTTCACTTCAGGAGTCTTTGATTTAGAATTTGAGGATAGTACATTTTCGAGCAGGATTAACCAACTTATTTCCTTTCATGTTGTATAGTTTATTGGATTTTATTTTGCAATTTTAATGTACTGATTGTATTATGATTATGCATTATACAGGTAGAGTCTTCTTCCTTGTTTTCTTCCCTGCCTTGAGTCGCTTCGCTTGATATATGGCAAGAAGATATTGGATAGATGAAAGACTGTAACAGCTTTTTTGGATAAAATTTTGTTTATCTTGTTTTGTATCAATATCTTATGCATTTGTATTTGCTATTTTGCTTGCAATTTTATTGGAAAGCAAAATATATTTATACATATGATGACTCACTTATTTCTGCATTGCTATTTTCACTGAGAATTTGAAGTTGTGTTCTCAAAGAGAAATGATTAACAAAGATCCTGGAATATTGGTTTACCTGTCCACTTCGAGGGTAAGAAATAGAAAAATTGAAATTATGTATTATAGAAAAAAGATTTGGAAGTTTATCACTATTTCTAGTTCACAACTCATGTCAACCAAGGATGAAACTATACTACAGACTATGTTTTAGACTTTTAGCTTTCCTAATAAGTATGAAATGATTTTTTTTCTTATAATTTGGGACGGAGGGAGTACTTCTTCCGTCTCACAATATGTGTCTTCTTTTTTACAATTTGTTGTCTATTGTAGAAGATATAATGTAGAGCAAGATCGAGAAAATTGTCAATACGTGGAAGAAAAAATAAAAGATAGCCACGAAACACGTTTCTAGAAATGTCTCAGAAACTAGATCAATCAACTGCTACGGCAGCTGTCCTTGTGAACTCGTGGCTGAGGGTGCATGAACAATGTACCGCGGGATCACCCGTCTTCAACACTACTATGAATTCCTTGCTCAACCTCAATCATGAAATTTCCGATTTATCTCAAACATACGAATGTAATTTAATCAAATAAACTATTACATGAATGTTCGGTGAACTTAACTTAGTTGGTAACGACATTGTGTAATATATGCAGGGGTTGAGCTTTGAATTTCGAATACTTCACTTATTCTCTTTAAAAAAGAGAAGGGGCGACCCCGTCTTCAACACTTATGTATCTATTGTTCGATTTCAATCACAAAATTCTGATTTGTCTCAAACACAAATTTAATCCAAATACCAAATTTGATTGAATATTTAAAAAATCAAACTTACATGCAAACAAGTTTGATCGAATATTTAACAAATCGAACTCAAATAAATTATTTTTGTCAAGCGTCGAACTCAAATAATTAATTTACTAATACTTCAACTCATCTGCAACGAAACTAAATATCAAATCGAAATAACTGGCCATAAAACAAGCAGGTACCTCACATTAATAATGCAAAATTTATTGACATTTATATGCTACAAACAAATAAGTATGGTAGCAAGATGTGGACTAAAAGCATCATGTGTTATTTATTTATTTTGACCAATTAGCTTGACTTGTAACATTTATGAACCACCTTCTAAATCGAGGAAAATGAAGGGGGACAATTGAAGGAATGGATAGACCATATGATAAATTCATATAATGATAAATTGATAACGAATAATATCAAGCATACAAGTCACAATGATTTAGAGTAGAATATTTGGTCGCTTGACAAAAAAAAAAAATATATATTTGGTCGCACAATACACACCAAAATACATATATCATTTAATTATTTTGAAAATAAATTTTAATTAATTCTTTTATATTATGTATAAATGGTTTTAATTAGGGGTTTTCAAAACTGAAACAATCCAACAGAGAAACCACAAACTAAATCCAAATCGAAACCGTAAAAAATCGCATTTGATTTGGGTGTATTTGGATCATTTTCTTACTCAATCGCATGGTTTGGTTTGATTTAAGGTTTTTATTTTACTATCCAAACCGAACCTAACCAAACTGCAACGTAACAAAACACTAATTAAACATATGTCACATAGATCAATACTCATAGAAACTTAATGTAAACTTTTATAAAGTGACATACTTTTTTTCTTGTTAAGTTTCTTGTTTGCTTTTTGTTTCAAAAATGTATTTATTACTGCTTGAACTTTTAGAAATGATAAAACCTTAATACTTTGCATTTCTTATTATTGTTTGTCCACATTTCTTACTTGGTCTATGTTGCTAGGAACATTATTGAATGAAAATGAAATTGTAACCTTGGATGCTATTTAAAATATTATTGAAAATATGTTGTGTTTTATCTTTTTAACTTATTTCAATGTTGTTAACAAGAAATTGTACCATCTCAACAAAAAAACCACACCGACCAATCCAACACAAACGACATTTATTTAATTGGTTCAAATTTTATTTTAAAAATCAACCAAACTAAGTCACATATTTTTTTATCTTACAATTTAGATGATTTTTAATTTCAAAACCACACTGTAGACACACTAATTTTAACCACCCAATACTTCCTCACTAAACATATGCACCACTGACAGTGAGAAGGGCGACAAGACCTGTTCGCATTAATGGGTTCTAAACCAATATTTTTTGTTACATAAATACATACATAACATTATTTTTCTTGGTACATTATTACAATAGATTTTTGCAAAACATGGTTTTTTTTTTGAGAGATGCAAAACATGGTTTGTCAACCTTTTTTTCCAACCACACGACTTTTTCAATTAAAATCAATTTTAATAGAAAAGAGAATTATCCATTATGTCAAACCCATCTCTATTTATTACTTGGTAAATTTGAAACTTTTGTTTTTATTTTTATGATAGACAAAATGATAATACCTATTAAAAATTCATATGATATATACATGCATGTTTTTTTATATTTTACATTTTAAATAGCTATAATGTTTTTAATATACGACTTTTACAATACACATATCAATGACATCTACAACTACAATAATGCAGATGACACAAGCTACTCGACCATCATACATGCGTCTAGAATTTTCCCTATCCATCTAATCATAATATAATTTATAGATACTGGGCAAAATCGAATACATAATTTGTGACCTATGGTACTAAAACAGCTTATATATGTTGTTGGAGATAGCAATCACACTTGTTACTAGAGCTAGTATAACCATAACCAGTGCTATAATTTTGTCTTTTCTTGTTGATATACCATGAATATCCCTGTTATTTTTGGACAACAGAAAAAAATATTAGACGAAGCATGATTTATGATTTATTTATGAGTATAAGCACAATTAAATAAAAAGAATAGAACAAGATTAATTACCTTAGAACAATAGAACCAGGGAACACAAATGCAAGACAAACTGCAGAAGTTGATCCCATAAACTGAAAAATGAACCAAATATCTGGAATTGCAACAGCAGCAATGTAACTAAAAACCAACAGCACTAAAGTGAGGAACACAAATCTCTTATTATCTGTGGCTAACAAAGGTCTTTTAGGGAAGAAAAATTCATCAATATTGGTTCTCAAAGAGAAATTGAGAAGAGGAAATGCTAGCATAACATGAAAAGCATAGCTTAAACGGACCAAAGTATTGAGCAATGAACCAAATGATGAATCAGCATTGTGGTCAAAATTGATTAGAATGTCTGATTGAGTTGAATCACCAAATAATAGGTAACCAAATAGGCCTATTGAAAAGTATATGAGTGCACATAGGATTAATGCTATTCTCACTGCTTTTGTCATTTCTGATGGTTTTCCAAGTTCAAACCCAATTGGATGCACTGCATTAAATCAATTGTAAGCAAACAAATTAATATTCTGAATTTAAATTCTAATTAAGGTTGATTTCAAAGAAGTTGCAATAAAAATTCAAAATTTTCAATTTCATAGGTATTTGAGTAAAATTAACAAATCTGAATTTGCTCGGTCAGGATCCCACACATTTATGTATTTGTACATCGGTGACGGGCATATTTAAATTCAGAATTTAGTTTTTAAAAAAAAAATTAAATACCAAGCTTTCAATATCGATCGTTCGATCTTGATCCAATGGTCACCAATGTACTGATTGCGTGATTCCTAATCCACAAATTTTACCAGACTATTCATCAAATCTAATATAGGGGTACAAATCGGACAAGGCGGACAGCGAGAGATTACTACTCACCCCGCCGCCGTGTCTGATTTTCATTCCTAAATCACTAATGCTTATTAACTAATCAAAATTACCATTAAAATGAAATGTGTAGGCAGTGACTATGACAGGAACTGCAGTGAAAAGATCAAAGAAAGATGTTTGATGGTCCAAACGAGGAACCAATCTTGGTGTTTGTGTTTTTCCTTCCGCAAGTGCAACAATTGCCAAAACAGAACATGTTGTAACAAATGCCACAGCAAGTAGAGTTGATACTGCAGAACTAAATTTCAATGACTCTGTAATAAACAATGAATAACATCAAATTTTAGTATTAATGATCCTAAGTATGATCAAATTTAAGCTCATATAAAAATAATAAACTACTTGACACTTACCTACACGACGGTACAATACCAATGGAAGCAAAATGAAGATTAAGGTGATGAGCAAAGCAAATTCACGTGAATTCCACCAATGAATTCCAAACCATCGTTGCAAAATACCAAAATGTACTTCTCCTTCAGGTTGATTTCCAGAAAGTACATCCGCTGTATAGTACATCAAATAATACACAAATTCAGAACTTTTGGTACATAATAAAAAATATAAAACAAACTTATCACACATTTAGCCAAAATTATATGCACATTTATAAGTTCATTCAATAAATAAATAATGTATGTGGTCTATGTTTAAGACCACATACATCATTTATTGAATGAATTTAAAATGTCAATTTTAAATTCATTCAATAAATAATCATTTGTTTAAGATAACTCAGATTTTGAGTACTTTATTTTACTTTGTAGATATTTCATTCATCAAACTCAAAATCTAAGTTGTACACTTTTTTTTCATGTTGTTTCTTGCACTTTGTTTAATGATTAAACTGCTAATATAAACTCATTATAAAATTGATTCTTACTTACCAATAATAATCAAATACATAATTAAACACCCAAGATTAGTAATCACAACGGAAAGTTGAGTTGCCACAGCTCCTAAGGGTCCAAAAGCTTCTCTCATGACACCAGAATATGTCGTCGTTTCGCCGGAATTTGTAAACCTCATCAAAAACTCCACCGATATTTCAGCCAATAAAGCAATCACCAGAATCAAAACAAACCCTGGAATCACACCAAGAACCTTCAAAGTTGCTGGAAGGGACATAATTCCAGCGCCAATTATGCTTGTCGCGACATTAAACACCGCACCGGAGACAGTTGCCGGCTCGGTAGAAACCTTGGAACCTGATAAGAGAGGTGTATTTGATCCGGTCATCGGAGATATCGCGGCAAAAATGGAGGAAAAAGTTTGAGAAAGTTTTGTAGTTTTTTGTTGTATTTTACAACAACGTGCGAAAGGTTGGGTTTTATAGGACTTTTGTTTTGAATTATTGGAGTTGTTAAAAGACAATAATGCCATTGATGAATAGAAGTGTGAGGGTGTGTGAGGGAAGAATTGATGAGGGTTGTTTTGTAAATATAAGTGGGTTTGTGACAGGTGATTTTGTTGTTGTTTATGAAAAAATGGTGTGATTTTGTGACAGGTTGGATTGGATGCATGAAGACAGAAAGTGAAAATGTGACGAATTGGAACACACTCAAATCTCGATGTATTTGGATGGAAAAGTGGGTTTTAGGGATGAGTCATCTAATGTTGTTGCCTTTCTCTCATTTGTGGTATGTCATTCTCTTGATAGTAAAAATATATTCTTAGCAAACAATAGTTTGCATGTTTTGACCAATTGCTATAAATTTGAACACTATATTTATGTTTTTTTTCTTTTAAATATCTTTCATTATATTTTTAAAAGTGAAGAATAAATTTAACTTTGTAATTTTCTCGCGGTTCAACTTAATAAATGGGAAAAAAATACTACCTCCGTCCCTATATACAAGACCCTTTGCTAAAATTACAGGAATTAAATAAGTGGATAATTGCATTAAAGTTGTTTGTAATCACTATTGTCTTTACAATTTTATCATTTAAGAGAAAGAGTTAGTTTATATTTTCAACATGTTATTTATTGTAGATTAAAAAAAGGATGTATAATAAACAGGGGCATGTATGTAAAGAAATAGTTAATGTACTTGAAAATAACAATGGGGTCTTAAAAAAGGGATAATTTTTTTTCCAAAAGGATCTTATAATTAGGGACGGAGATAATATTAAATTAGTCTTTAATTGTTGACAAATTAATCTCAAACTACTTATAGTAGATGGAAAAGGTATGGACTAATTTGAATACTATTATTTTTTGTTAAATATCAAATTGGGCAGTATAAATTTTAAAAAACCAAACTGAGTCTTCACTCTACTTTAAAGCATCACGTCTTTAGGAAAACAAATTATATTATTCAAGCAAACAAGAAAAAAAGTTCATCCATTTCAATAATGCCTTTTAATTAAATTGAAAGGTTATTTTAATGAATAGTAATTAATTTTTAATTAATAAATGTGTATATACAAATATGAGTTTAATTTCTATAATTGCAAAGTTATTTTACACAAGAATTCAATGATGTATTGACATAATAATTAATGAATATGACAACTCGTGTTTATTAAATGATGTGATAACAAATCATTGACTGTATATGTAAAATAATTAAACATTGACGGTGTATACGAATTAGATCCGTTCAAATATTCAGAAATTCAATTATTTATATTGATATCAACATTTGGTCGTATTGACACTAATGTTGTTATATTAGTTATAATTATTTGAATTTAATTACTATGCATCAAGAATAAAATGATTTTTTTTTTTATAAAAATAAATTGACTTAAATATGTCATTGGTTCCTGCATTTTCATCATATTTCGACATTGATCCCTACACTTTTTTTGTTTGATATTGGTCCCTGCATTTTGTAAAAGTTTTGCTTTGGTCCTTCTGATAAGTTCAAGTTAAAAAAAAACCAAAACTAATGGTGTGCCACGTGGACCAATCATTCCATGTCACGTGACACACTAAAAGACAAAAAATATTTCAACTTTTTATTAATATTTTTTCATTATTTTTTGACTTAAAAATATCATTAGTCCGTGCACTTTTAATACCTTTTGATATCAGTCCTTGCACTTTGCTATTGGTCTCTGAATCCTTTTTATTTTTAAAAAAAACTTTCAATGATATTATTATGTTTTATTATTATTTTTTTCATTATTTTTATTGATAATAATTATAAAAAAATAAAATTTAAAAATCATTTTTAAAGAATTTTTTATTTTACTTTTTTAAAGAATAAAATAAAATTAAAGCTTTTAAAGAATTATTGTTTTAAAGAATAATTAAAAAACATTTTTGTTCATTAAATAAAAATAATCACGTGGACCAATTATTTTTTAAAAGAATAATTATAAAAATCATTATTGTTCATTAAAAAATCAAAGCTTTTTATTGAGAATAATTATAAAAAAATAAAATAAAAAACAATTTTTTAAAAATCTTTTTTAATTTTTTTAAAGAATAAAAGAGAATTAAAGCTTTTAGAGAATTTTTTTTATAATTATTCTCAAAAAAAATAATGAACAAAATAATAATAAAACATAATAATTTTATTGAAATTTTTTTTTTAAAAAAAAGGTTCAATGACCGATACTAAAGTGCATAGACCAATATTAAAAAATAATGAAAGTGCAAGGATTAATGATATTTTTAAGTAAAAAAATAATGAATGAAATAACAATAAAAAAATTAGAATATTTTTTGTCTTTTCGTGTGCCACGTGGTATGGAATGATTGGTCCATGTGACACACCGTTAGTTTAAGTTTTTTTTTTAACTTAGACTTAACAGAAGGATCAATAACAAAACTTTTACAAAGTGCAGGGACCAATTCCAAACAAAAAAAAAGTGCAGGAAGCAATGACAAAATATAATAAAAATGCATAAATCAATGACATGTTTAAACCAATTTAAGGTGAATGGATGGTGCTCTAGTTCAAGCAAAATAAAGAGGAGAAGAAAATAAAATCATAATATGACATATTGTTTTCGTAACAGAATAAAAAGGGAGGAAAAAAGAAACAGAAAAACAATTAATTCTTAGAGAAGGAGATTCTCGAAGTATAGCACGTTCCACCGGGAACAATCTTTAATGAATCATAGAGGATCCTTTCTTTTGAAAAAAATCAGCACAACAGTTATTTTCTTTTAAGAGTATGATGCAACTCCACACTCCAGATCCTACCAAGTTCCAGTTTAATGTCATACAAAGCAGCAACAAACTCATGATAAGACGTGAGACATACAATAATTTTATCAAATAAAAAAGTAAATGTTAGAGAAAATGTTACTAGCATTCCTCTTAGAGTTATAAATTTAATTACATTTGTTAAGAATTAGTTATCAGTGGCTATAAACAACCATGGATTGATAAACTTGAAGTGAGTGTTGAATTAATTTCAAAATATCCTTAACTAGAGAATTCACAATTATCTCTATCACATTTTATATGCATAAACTGGCGGGGTGAATAAAACTTATAGCTCGAAATTGTCTGTATAGCCATTATCATATTCATGTTCATCATCTTTTTGTTCAAGTTGTGTAACATTTCCCGACACAAGTTCAAGTTGCGACCTTCGCTTTCTATGCATCTTTCTTCATATCAAAGAAAAATAACGTTTTGTTCGATCCAAGAGGTTTTTGTTTTGATTTTCATATGTTCGATTCGTGCATATGAATTGATATGATTCTTGATATCTTGTTTCGTTCTCCACAAAGGACATGCTCATTTATGTTTCCGTCTTTCCGATTCGAACAATTCAGATGCAAGCGAGCATGAGTTTACTAAGAATGTTGCAAGAAACCCATAAATAATCCATTCAAAGTCAACATGCTCATATGTCAACTCACGTTTGCAGCTTAATTTTTTCTCTTAGGCTTCTCGTAGTTCTCTCTATTGGAGGTAGTTCTATTCGAGACACTGAAATTAAATGTTATTGTTATGTATATGGTTCCTGAAAAACACTACATAGAATCTCATAATAGTAGAGTACTATCAACGATTGATTTAAAACCAGAGATAAATAGTATATAATAACAAATCATACATTTGTTGAAGTAATAATAATCATTAGTCTACTCACTTTAGTTACTCAGGAGGATCCAAATTCTATGGTGTTACTTGCTTGTCAAGGTAAGTTCCCAATTTTCATGTGAATTGTTTTGACTTTTGATCCTCTTTTGAGATTCTTCAACTCCTTTTTCTATATATTCCTTTTCATCTAATTTTTCAATTTAGTCTATAGATCCATAACGGGTCCTGAACAATGACTAATGCCAGTAATATATAACATTGTAACAGATGGAAAGAATAAGAGAATTCAAGGACATCAAATCAAGTGATACACTATTTGCATAACTTCATATACACAAGTATTATTCAGATCCTGGACTATTGTAGAAGCAGAATCACTCTTTTGGTGAGAACTGAATCAGGATGCCCTCAAAACCCTTGTAGTCAAGCACTAGAAGAACCATACAAATTGGTCCATATAGCAATTCCACTTGTCCCAACAGCCAAAATGATCACCATTATTGCTATTACTTGATCTTTTGTTTTTGATATGTCATGTCTATCCCTGTGCCCAAAAAATATTAGGACGAGAGTTAGAAATCAAATATTTATAAAATAAATCATCAAAATTATCTTAGTTTAAAACTAAGACTAAATATTATTAAGAATCCCCGTTTTTGCAAATCGTGTGACAAGTTAGATTTTTTTCATTATAATCTATATGACTGAAATGATAATATGCGACAACACCTAACGATCTTTCAAATATGAATTATCTTAGCAACTAACTTGTCACAGTCTTGCAAAGTTAGAGAAACATTTTGATGATTTACTCAATATTTCTAGATCAATTAATCAAATTAACATGTCATATAAAAGAGGTGAAAAATTGATAGAATACCTTAGAATGATTGCAGCAGGGAAGAGGAATGAGAGGCAAGGAATGGTAGTGGATCCCAAAAACTGAAAAAAGTACCAAACATTTGGAATGGCCACAGCTAACAAATATGTGAATGCTAGCAAAACAAGAGTGAGTGACACAAATCTAGGGGTATCCAAGGCCAAAGGAGGCTTATTTTTCTTTGAGAATAATAGTTCGTCTATGTTGGCCCTCAAGGAATAGTTCATGATAGGGAACACAAGTGCAAGATGGAGCGCGTAGCTTAGCCGAATAACATCGTCTAGCAATCGACCGATGCTTGAATCGGAGTTTTGGTCGAAGTTTATCAATACATCCGGCATGATCGACTCCCCGAATAATAGGTATCCAAAGAAGCCGATAGCAAAGTAAATGGCTACGCATATTAACAATGAAAGTCGAACGGCAACACTCATGTCTGTTGGTTTTACAAGCTCTGCTCTAATGGGATGAACTGCAATAAAAAAACCATTTGTAAGTTTAATTAAAATTAGAAAGATTTTTTTTACTGCACACTCTTTTACTCTTCTTTTGTTAAACAGAAGTAACAATAGTTAGGCGATGAGGGTAACCGGAAAGCTGTAGAGTTAAAAGTTTAAAGGAAATTATTTTAGGGTCAAAAACAAAAATCGATATATTTATAGGACTAAAATTATATTTAAACATTGATGTTAAATGGTATATTTTATGCTGTAATCATATGAGATATGCGGTGTGATAATATTGATGTCATGAAACTAACCATTGACATGGAATCCAAACCCTGTGACAAAAATAGGGACAGTGGTGAAAAGATCAAGGGCAGTGACTTGAGAGAAATCGGGTAGTATTCTCGCAGACTGAGTTTTCCCGGACCATAATGCATGTAATGCCATTGAGGAGCATATTACAACAAAAACCAGTGCTAGTAGGATTGATAATGCAGAACTATACTTGAGTGAATCTGTTCATATAAAAAAAACTTGATTCATTAGCCAAATTAATGTACTTGATTAAGATAAGATGAAGGGTTTAATAACTTGGAAAATTAATTAAATGCTTGTACCTACACGGCGTAACATAACTAAGGGAAGCATTATGAAGAGTGCAACTATAAGAAGAGCAAAAGCACGACATGTCCACCAGTGGATGCCAAACCATTGCTGTAAAATACCTAAATGTGTGTCACCATTGAACTCATTTCCACATAGCACATCTCCTATTAAAGCAAAGTCACTGGTTAAGTAGGATTCATAATGCATACAATAATCAACCAGCTTATCCTGACAGCTAATGCCAAGAATCCATTTGTCATCTTTTACATTTATCTATAATAATCACATGTTTGTCTATAACATCAACAAGCATATAAATAACTTATTTTTAATCTGAAAAGAACAAGCATGTAAATAACTTAAATTGAATTTAAAAATGATTATATTATTTGTTATATATGTGATTCCTGTAGATAAGTTAGATAATTGATTTACTAAAAAAATAATTCCTCTACCAAAAGATTATATAATTGATGGTCTAGAAGACATTGTGGTCCCACCCTAAGATTCCAACCTATTAGGCCCAACCAAACCAGCGAAATTGGTAGTACACCCTTAAAAATAGGTATTAAATTGATGGTAAATGGTTAAAATATTGAATTGGAAACAGAAGAATATTGTAATAGATTAGGACTATTCGTTCTTAAATCGATGGCTGAGATCGTATTACTGTGCTGCATCAAATTTAAAATCTGAATCATTAGATCTGAAATCAATGGTTGAGATTCATTATAGCATGAAACTATGTGAACTAACTACAATAGGGAATCCGGTGTCCTTAAAATACAGGACTTAATTGATCAGTAGTTAAATAAAAGAATCAAGTTAACAATTTAATAGAATTAACAATTTATTTGAGAATGTTCTACCATGTTTAGAGTAGTTTAGTGGTTTACTGAAAGTATATATAATGGGAAATCCTACCTAGTTAAAATTAAGCTGCAAACTTAAACTAACATATACTATGAATCAATTATATGAAAAAAGCCAATATAAACAAATCAAGAATCATGACAAACTTTATGCCAATTTAATTTAGACCAAAGTCGAAGAAAAACGTACCAAGAATAATGAAATAGACGATAAGAACACCAAGATTAGTGGTAATAACACAAATCTTAACAGCAAGAGATCCAACAGAACCAAAACTCTCTCCCACCATACCCGCATAAGTAACTGCTTTACCAGAACTTGTACACCTCAACATAAACTCAACAGTTAAATCAGTTATAACTGCCACCAACACGATCACCAATAACCCCGGAATTATGCCAAGAACTTTCATCGTTGCCGGAATCGACATGATTCCAGCACCCACCATGGTTGTTGATATGTTGAATACTGCTCCAGAAACTGTTCCATTTTGTGGAATTGGGTCTGGGATTGGATTTTCTTGAAGGTGGTCGTTGGTTTGTGGCAGAAGAGGGGTGATCATTTCTGTAGTGTGATTAGACATAAGGGATTAAGAGGGAATTGTTTTGTTATGTTTTTGTTTTTTGATTAGATTTGGTTGATGAAATGATTTGTGGGTTTTGTCGATTAATACAGACAATATAATCTGGTTGGTCTCTTATCTTTTTTTTGTTGGATAAATCTGGTGGGTGTCTTTATCTTTTTCCTGTTTCGGGTTTCTTCCTACACCATTATTGGTAAGTTATTTATTTTTTTACTACTTCATCATTGACAAATTGCTAGATGTCTTTATCTGATGGGTGTCTTGTGTTCAAATTCACAGTGGCGCACAGCCAGAAAACATATCTTGGGTGGACCAGAAAAATAAATTCTAATATATAAACAAAAATTTATGTTATGATACGCACATAGCAGAAAGTTTTTTAAACAAGAATATAGATCAATTAATTAATAAGAGGCACGGATACGAACACGGACACGCCGACACAGCTAATAATTTGAAAAAATCACATAATTTAGTATATCTACAGGTGTCGGTGTCGTGTCGAATCCGAAGAGTGTCTGTCCTTCATAATCCAAAAAAAGTATAAATTAAACAAGTGTAGAAAACAAGTACAAAAAAGAAAAAGTGAATGTATATTGTATTAGAATACATTGTCAAGGGGGATAAAAGCAAGAAAATAGTAACAACAGCTTACAATGAGTAGTATTACATATTTACAATCAATTACGGGAAGTGAAACAAAGATCAAACAATCATATTCAATTAACTCTGTTAAGCCAATTCAACAGATTATAGTTTTAAAATTCAATTACCATCAATCAACAAACAAGATTACAGTAACAAAAAATCAGAAAATTAATAACAATCAAACTTAGTAATATTAAAAATCAACAAGAAAAAACAACAATCAATCTCAGTACTCAACATCAATCAACATGGGAAAATAAATTACCTTTAACTCCCAATTGGAAAAAAAACAAAGACAACGAGTGAGAAGAGAAAGAGTTTATGAGAGCGAAACAGAGAGTGAGAGAGAAAGGGTTTGAGAATCTGAGAAGCCTTAAGGGAATTGGAAGCGTGAGTGAAAGGAGATGAATAGGATGGGTGGGCCAATTGGAATTTTTGTTTAAAATGGGAGTGAAGAGAAATTCTAATACGGTCGGTCGCGATCACCAAATAAAAAGTGTTTAGTCACACATACATAAAAAAATATTTTTTTAATAATAAAGACGATATTGATAAAAAAAAATAATTGAATATTTTAAGGATTATCTTTTTATGTGTGTGTCCAAATACTATTGATTTGGTCTTGTGACCATGGAAAAATACCTCTGAAAGTGAATCATCAACTCGTCCTTGAATTTGCAAGGATTGACCAAAATCGTCCTTAAATTTGGCATACGCCAATCAATTTAGTCCCTTTAACCAATTGGGGTGTTCACGGTGCTGACATGGCCGTTAACCTCGCACATAAAAAGCAAGGACTAATTTGCCAATTGGGAATCTCAAATGCCACAAAAGTAAGGACTAATTTGGCTGATAATGACCTACATTTCCAACGACCAAATTGATTGGTTTGCATAAAATGTTTTGTTCTTTCTTCCCTGACGGCTCTTTCTTCCCTAAATATATAAAATTGGAGCCCTAATTTTACAATTTGTAATCTACGCTCCAAAATTCCCAAAAATTCTTCCAATAATTAGGGGTAACATTCTTCCCCAATTCAAAAAACTTCAAACCCTAATTTTTTATATTGAATCTGAAATCCCCAAAATTTCTTCTAACAAAACTGTTCAAATTGAATCTGAAATGATGGGGAGTGTGAAGGGATTTTAAGAGGGTTTTTCAAAAAATTTAATCCTCTTTGCGGAAGAAATCTCATTGAAACGGATCTTGATTAAATCATTAATCATAAATCAAACACATACTTAAACAATTTAAGGATTCGTGTGTTTACCTCTTGAAAAGCAGAACCTTTGTAGCAGAATTTTTTCTGATCACGAGCAAAGCAAAGCAGCGATGCCTCTACTCAGTCCACACGAACAGAACTTCTCCGATGACCGGTGCTAGCCAATTCCAACGAAGATTTAGAGAGAACAAGGTTTAGAGAGCGGCGGCTATGGTTTCACAAATTTTGTGAATTAGGTTAAGCACTCACAAAAAGTTAGTAATGCTTTGAACACAAGGGTTCTATTTATAGAATCACTTGTGTGGTCAGTAAGACAAGCACTTAAGTACACCGTACCTTATGGTGCACCGCGTTTCTCTATTTTCGTAAATTAAATAATAAATCTTATTTAATTATTTAATTACTAATAAGTCCTACTTATTATTTTATAAATAAGTCTTATTTATTTCTCTCATCTATCTGTCCTTTGTGTGTGATCCTATAGGTTCCCGTAACGTTGGCAATAATATTAAATCACATATTTAATATTATAAACAGTGAGCGGT
>Ga0315914_1001276_pt1 | contig 37025 bp, 14 predicted proteins | sample MpolenodulesMG_FD_203920 | JGI IMG/M metagenome (GOLD analysis project Ga0315914, IMG submission 203920) | Medicago polymorpha root nodule microbial communities from Los Angeles, California, United States - elongated nodules | ecosystem: Host-associated > Plants > Roots > Nodule | place: USA...
CTGCAATCATAGTTTGATGCAGGTTTTGGAGTGCATCCCCTCCACACCAGCAAAATTTGAAAGTTGACAATTTACCAGCTGGTTGGTACTGATGAGATGATTGCAAGCATAAACACTCAGAATAAATTATGAAACTGAATCGTCAACTATGACCTATGACCCTATTCTCGTCAGAGACCCAAATCTGATTGTGTTGTGAACCTAATTGCAAATTTATTACCAATAATGAATGGAATTGAAGAAACAATTGAGAGGTGGAGAGTGATTAAACTCAAAACACAATTCAATTCATAGAAAGGGAAAAGCGATTACCTTGAGAGCATTGTTGACGAAGGGAGAGAGCAACGACGAGAGAGAGCAACGACGGGAAGAGAGAGCCAATGAGAGAGAGAATGGAAAAAGGTTGAACATGAAAAGGGAACAGATAAAGTGGTATTGATGGTTGGAATAAGAGAATGAATTGAAAATGAATACTTTGGAAAGTGAAACGCGTTGGAAGATGATACACATTCAATTTGAATTATGTATGAGAAATATACATCAAATTTGAAAGTTTGACTCAGATTAGATCAAAGGATGAGATGCATGCTTAGCCAAATGATGAGATCCAACGACCTCCTTTGTTTGGAGCCAAAACCATTTAGGTTTAGGGTTTGCAAAGTCATTAGCAATGTTAACAAAGATTAGATATAAGTATGGTTTTCATTGTTGTCTTAACTAACTTTCCCAAAGATGAAAAATAGGAGTGACTATCAAAGGGAAGTAGTCTCACGTTTTTTACTAGTAAGTTTAATATGTGAAAATTGTGTTTAAATAAAAAAATTATCACTTATTTTATTATTTCTTACGGATATTATTTCTTATTTGTCATTATTGTTTTTTTTAAGGAAGGTGCCGTTATTGTTGTTGTTACACTATATGAAAAAAATGATTTCTCACGTAAGACAATATGTAATGTGTAAATACTAAATTGTCTCTGCGAGTTTAACTAAGAGATATTTCATAATATATGAATTGGAGTTTAAACCCCAGACACCTAATTTATTTATCTTAAAAGATGGATTTTAGTTACTAAACTACTTGACCAAAACAAAATTATGTGTAAACACATATTAACCCATTTAATTTTTTTTTCCTTAGATACAATTTATTTTATCTTACTTTTTACTGTTGATTACGAATGGTTGTTGCATTATAGCTAACAATAACAACAAAAATAATAATAAAATTATATAATCCATTAAATGACATGTATATTTTTAAGAGTTTAGTTGATGCATTATCCACGTAAAAGAAGTTTTAGAAACGTATCTAGCTCAATTAGCAAATGCCGAAATTGTAAGGTCGGACGTCATGATCTGGGTTCGAACCCGGGACCTCACAGTGGTGTGTGGGTTTAATTTCAGTGAATTACCACTTTATCTAAGACAAAAAAAAAAAGAAACGTATCTAGAATAATGTGATACTTTTTTTGGTGAAAAATAGTGTGATATTTTACGAAGTAATTCTACAAATTTTTGTATGTGTGAAACAAGTATCCTTTACATGCAACAATTGTATAGATTAATCTCGAACTGAATACGATCACAATGGCTGACAGAATTTTCTCACCAGAGATTTAACACTATTTTACTGTCAAGATTAAATTTAAAACTGAAATCTCTAATTAAACTCTTATCATTTCATTCAAATACTCTTGAGTTAATATAGTATTTTACCGTACAAATTTTACAAGTTTGATTTTACAGCACATACATTTTCTTTATCTAAAAAAAAGCTTCTTTTAGAAATATAGCAAATTTAAGTCAAAAGTTTCAATAAATACATAAAATCAAATATTGACTTGAATTTAGTTTTTTTATTTATTTTAGAAGGACTTGAATTTAGTCATGTTATTAATAATTAGCTCACTTATATCAACTTAAAATTCATATCTAGTTCTGACCAAAAAAAAAAAAAAAAAATTCATATCTAGTTAAACCATGACTAATATATGTTCACTCATCTTATCCATAATTGATAAGCTTGTCTATTCTAAAAATTACTATCAATAATACTATTTTAGTAACTAGTTAATGACAGAAAACAATTTCATTATTGACAATTTTTTCAAAGACCTTGATTTTATCTTTTTAATAGATATTGTTTGACTGCACCTTTTTACAAGATGTGTACCTCATTATCATATTTCAATTAATTTGTTTATATTACTTTTCAATCTATAATAATTAAGTACATCAAGTTTTTTTTTAGAGGGTAAGTACATCAAGTTGGCATATATTACAAATCAAATCAAATAAATCAGAGTTAACTTATTTTGGTTACAAATCAGAGTTAACTGTACTATCAGAGTTAAGTTTTAGCCTTTGAATTAAGTGTATTTTTTTTTATAAAATAGTAAATTAGTGTAAAATCAAATCAAATCTCTTTAATCACATCAAAATATCTTTCAATCAACTACCTTTTATCATGTTGTGTTTTTTATATGTTAGGAAACTACTGAAGTTCATGAAGTTTTATAGCAATTCATTCAACGCAATATTCTTAAATCTTTTTTTGTTTTGTTTTATGAAATTAAAAATTATTAAAAGAAGACATTCAAAATTCTTAGATCAATTCAATATTAAGACGGGTCAGTTTGGCTGAAGTTTTGAGGGGAGAGGAGGTAAACCAACATCACTGCTGTTATAATTTAATTAGATTTTTTTTTTTGGTGGCCGGGTTTCGAATCCCAAACCTTGCATATATTATATATTGTCTATACCAACTGAGCTAAGTTCACAAGGACATGATTTAATTAGATTAATTACATTAAAAAACTACCCTAATTTTTATGTAAAAATAAAAAATTATCCTTGTTACTATTTTAAAGTTTAAATTATATCTATTTGTTATTCACTTTGTGTTTATGCTCTTGTAGTCTTCTTTTTTTTGAACAAACTAAAATGATATATTATAAACAACAATAGATCACTCCGCATAAGGTGTGCAAAGGGAGAACCACCCAAGAGTATTCACCCGCTCTTATAGTCTTGTTATCTTGCGTTGTCGTTCATTCTTTCCTACTCTCTTTCCTACTCGTGAGTCATTCTTCTATGTTTGTTTGTTGGCATGTTTTTTATGAACTTTTTACATTGTTATGTTTTGTTACCAGTGTAAAGTCCCGTGTCAAGTACGAGATACATTTTATTTTAAAAAGGGTTAAATAAGTTTTTCGTCCCTATAAATATTGCGAATTTTGATTTTAGTTCCTAAAAAATTAAACCAAATGTTTTCATCCTCATAAAAAAATTTATTTTGTTTTTGGTCCTTAATGACCATTTTATGTTCATTTGAATGTCAAGATTATAACTCTTTTATGTTCAAATTCTATCAATTTTATGTTTTTTCATTATGTTCAACCTTTATATATTCATATTATATTAAAAAAATGTCAAAATTATATCCATTAGGGACCAAAAACAAAATAAAAAATTTTGTGAGGATAAAAACATTAAGTTTAATTTTTTAGGGACTAAAATCAAAATTCGCAATATTTATAGGGACGAAAAACTTATTTAACCCTTTTAAAAAATTAACGAATTATGCACATTAATAGGTTTTTAAATATACTTTATTTATTTAGTTTGATTTCATTCTAGAACTTTGACATTATGTCGTACTTTATCCTCATATTTAAAATTTAAACGATAAATCACCATTTATTGGAACCAATAAAGTTAAATTTTATAACGATATAACTATTTTTGTGAGAATGATTAAATAGTGGGTGAAAGTACAATTGTGCTTAAAACAGGTATCTTCAATTGCAATAAAAAAAGTTTAAATTACACCGGAGGTCATTTAAGTTATTTAATTGTAACAATTTAGTCATTTAAGTTTCTTTCGTATATCTTACGTCTTTTAAGTTATTTAATTGTAACACATTATTCTTTTAAGTATTGTTTGTAATACTTAGGTCCTTTAAGTTATTTAATTGTAACTTTTAGGTTCCGAATAACTTACATTTCTAAGATCTGAAATCCCCCAAATTGTTATGGTAAAATAACTTAAAGACCTCGTTGGTACGAAAAAAACTTATATGCAATTAGTTTTCTTGATTTGATAAAAAAAAATATAAGTTTCTGAAAAGTACCATCTATTGGAACTTGTTTCATGAGAATGAAAAAACCCACAAAATCCACAAACTAAAACCTCCATCAAACGTGCGAAATAAGAAGGGAGGAGATCTATGCCAACCCCCTCAATTAGATCTATGTTCCTAATCAAAACATGTCAATTCTTCAACTCCTTAATGATGATCCTAGACGTAAGGTTAACCTCTAATGTCTCGCTTAGCTAATTGTTATGATAAAATTAATATTTGATAGTGTTTGTGAATGTAAATTTAACCTTATGTCTAGCAACTAGTATCTGCAAAAGAACTTATTGCCCGTTCCTTAGATGAAAAGTCCATGTATAGCACTTTCTAAGTCAAATAACCAGTTTTGGAGTTTCTCGTCGAAAAAGCATCAAGTTCATAAATAAATTTATTGATATAAAGAAAGAAAGATCACACATAACCATCTAGATTAAGTACCTAAATCATAATCATAAGAAATTACACCTAATCCCAATAGTATAGAGAATTAGATAAATATAATGGCCTAATAATACATAACAAGAAGAGATGGAACAATAATTGATGCTTATTCTTCAAGATTCCTTCTTCCCTCCAAGATCGTTCTCTCTGTTTAGAACTCGGAAAAATGGTAAAAGATGCAAAAAAAACTTGTCCGAAGCTCTATGTAGAGTTCTAAAAAATGGACATTCTCTTAACGGTTGGAAACTCTCTAAGAGACTTGTCATTTCTTCAAGGAAAGTTAATTGTCAACTCATCTTCGAAGTCAATAAAGTTAATTCTCTATGTTTTTTTTGAAGATTTTCCTAAGTTTCTGACTTGTTCGCTTATGTCTCGCTCAATGAATCATTTGTCTTGTTCCACCTTCCTATACTATGTTTGGTGTAGCGTCGAATGACCAATTCCCGTGTTTCCATGCAAATATTGCCGTGATATTTGGAAGCTACAAACTTGAGCTTATCTGTAAACGTGGTTTTCCTGCCTCCCACCGCTTTAACAAACACACCACTAATCTATTACTTCATTGCTTTTGCCTTGTTATGTGCTCGCTTAACGAGTTATCTTAAACTTCAAATCTTCAATATTTTGAATTCATGCATCTCTTATCCTTTTTGACTTGTTATATATTTTAATGACAATGAACCATATAAGAGTAAATGCTAAGTTTTATGAATGGTAATCTACTAATGTTTGCACTTGAGTTTTTTTTGAAAGGATTAGAATCAAAGACGTGGACAATATAGAAGCCACATGCATCAACAAGTGCATTGTATCTACTCAAAATTAAAGAATATAAGAGTAGAACCATAATATTACAATTGTAGTATCACAAGCTTTATGTCCATATTAAAAGACTATTGCTTTAATCATTAGAGGATTAGTTCAAGGTTTAATCAAGAATATGAACTTCATGACTAATAGATTATTCCTCATTACTCTGCATTGGAAGAAAAATGAATGTCATTCTCTGATCTACATGTCATTAAGATCTTTATGCTATCTTTGTGTAAGGCAGTAACTTTTCCTGAAACTCTTCATGATTGACGAAGCTTATATGGTTACTGGCGAAGGACTTATAAAATGACAGGAGATACTATGAACAACTGTAACCATAGATTTTAGTGATCATTCATGCCTCTCAACTTCTCCTACTCATATGTGTCTCGCACAAAATCTCTCGAACAAGTATTTATCTAGCTCTTCTATAATAACTTGAATTACTGAATCTTGTTTTCTTGCTTCTTTGTCATAAGATACAAATCAAGGTAAAAGTTACTCCATATTTTATTATATGTCATTTTAAAAAAAATTATATGTTGTAATAGTCGTCCTTTTTTAATTCTTAGCGGTGCAGTAACATGTTTTGACTTTGCTTATTATTAATTGATTACATCAGTTAACTGCAAATGCTATATTCATATTACTTTATAGTAATTCATTCATTAATTACTCTTCGAAAAGAAAAGTGTATTTCATAACTTTTTTTTAGAGTAATCTTCAATTACTGTGTCAAAAAATCTATGATTTCTCTTTGTTTATTTATAAAAAATGCTAACAAGACACATTTAACACACATTCTTCTTTTGTTCTGATAAAGTTTTTTTTTTTCTTTTTATATTCTAAACTTTTAACGGTAAATATTAAAATTGATAAATCAGTATGTGTTGATTCAATCGATAAATTTTTTATTCATACAACATAATTGCGTAGGTTCAACTCTCTCTATCGGTTATATTTGCAAAATTTTATCCTACTAGATTGGTGATGCTTGATCATAAAAAACAAATAAGTGATCTTTTAAAAAATTGGTACTCCCTCTGTCCCGTATTAGATGACATGTTTGACATGCACTATTGACCTCACATACTTTGACTATTTTTTTTTTACTAATATACAAAGATAAATAATATCATATAAGATGCTGTTGTATTTGTCTTCATGAATATTTTCAAAATGTAAAATTTTCATAATTTTTTTTAATAGATAATTTAAGATATTAAAGATAAAAAATATGCATTGGTATAATTTTTTTAATATACAATTTTGAGTCTGGTTTAATGTTTTTCTTTTACAATCATTACAATATAATTTTCCAATATAGATGATTTTTATGATATTATTACAATTGATAATTAAAGTTTAAAAGTTTGAACCTGCTGACTCGGAATCCTGGCAACGCCATTGCTTGCGGGATCAATATTTTATATGATAAATATTTATACAAAATTTTAACAATGCAAAAGGGATAAAATAATAACATTATTATCATTGAGCAAAATATGTGACATTATAAACATTATACTGTTATATATTGGAAAGTTAAAGATTTATTAACATTTACAAATTAAAATTGTTATTTACGTGTCTTTATATTTAAAAAGTATGGTAAATGTCATTTAGAATTTCATCTCAAATGCATTTACACATTTGATTTTATAAAATTCATGAAAAAAATACTATCTTTATAATATAAATTTCCATTTAATGGGGGTAATCTATTATTTTATATTTTTGTTACGAGGCAAAGGAACAAAGGAAACAAACAGAAAAAAGAAAAGGGGAAAAAACACCCAAGAGAACTAATCTCTGGAAAAGTAATTTCCAATTGCGTCCAACCTAAGCAGGTGAAAAAGGTCTTTCGGAGGGGAGGCGTAGTGAAGCAGTTCGATATCCGAAGAGGCTCCCAGCTTGGTCATGAAATCTGCACACTGATTACCCTCTCTGAGAGTATGACAGATAGTTACATTATTTTGATCAATCAAATCCTTAACATCTTGGATCAAGACCGCGTAAACATGATACCTCATTGCCGATCATTTGAGGAGGTTAATACAATGCAAGGAGTCCGAGTAGCAAACAAGATCAACAATATCCAAGCTTTTAGCCAAAGTTAGACCTTGATAGATAGCGTAAAGCTCAACATACAGAATGTCAGAAGAGTCATGGATATAACCAGAGAAACTAGATAAATAAAAGCTTGCATTGTTCTGAATGATTCCACCATAGCCAGCTCTCACAGGGGGTGCTTAAACAACTACAATCAACATTAAGAATAGTGCATGAGTGATTATCATTATTCCAACTGATGAATCTATCCACTAACTCAACATTGGAAGGAGTCGCAAAACAGGAGATGAAAGAATCTATCATACTATGAATGTTGTAAGAGAGACGACTTAGAGGCCAACTGTAGTTGCTTAAACACATATTATTAATAAAATATCAAAGATTTAACAAATAATATAGAAAAGGTAGTGGGGGCAATTGCCCCAAAAGGAATGTTAGCAACACACTCTCTTTAATTGGTTAAAATTCACATGGGTCTCATGTGAATTTTAACCCAATCAAAGAAAATGCGTGTTAAAATGTGTGTCGTTATCATTTCTCTTGCCCTAATTTCCTCGAGGTACATCCATGCCTAACCATGTGCCATTTATTACTCTCTTCTTCAACTATGGGATTCCTTTTTAGTTTCAATACCTTCATGCTTTAAATGCATTATGCATTCCCAATTTCACATGATGGTGGGTTTTCCTTTCACTAACTCAACTTTCCCATGTTTCTCAACCAGTTGCTATAATTTTCTCATATTGAATCAACTTTGCCAATTTCCATGCTAGGAGTTGCAGTCTTTCATAGTCAAAAGCTCTTTCCAACAGATCCAGACTCTTATAATTCATTCTTCCATGAATCGTCTCCCACCTCAACCCCGGACTTTGGATACTCCATCTATACATAGTTTGAGATCTATAGGTCATGTTGGTGTTTTTATGTTTTCGTTGTAATGTTTCTTTTCTCGTGTTTTCTTACTTTTTGTTTGTGTTAAGTGTGTCTCTCATGTGTTTGTTGAAATGCTTGAGAATAACTGGGTTTGTGCTTTTTATTAGGAGGCTTACAATGAATATCACCAAATTTTGTATCCTTCCAACCTCTCAAGTTATTTATCAGGATGCGATGTAATTGGTCATACATAACACCTCTTATAGTCGGATTGAGCAAACATTTTCAAATATCTTTGTCCGTATTTGGATGGTATTAAAGACTATGGATCTCACATCGTTATTAATGTTCAATCATATGTGAAAGAATTTAGTTTAGTTGTTAGGATTAAGATTTTGGCTTGTATACGTTGTATACGTTGTCGGATTGGCTTCCACAAATTTTATATGTATTATATTAGCTTATGTTTGTCTATGTTAATCATTAATTTTTTTTTTTGACAAAAACAAAATGATATTCATTCATTCAAATCGAGAGATTACATCATTCAACACCGCTAAAAACGTAACGGATGAATCTGCGAACAAACTCACAACATCCAAGTTAATAGCATATAACGGCATAATGGCTACAATTAAAGTGACCGGAATATCCATGGCCTTCGGATCTGCAACGTTGACGCTCAAATCTTTGATTGAATAATCAATCTTTCAGTATGAATCAAATGAACACTGCAAGAAGACGGGAAATCAAACAACGCCGCACAAGACGACTAACAACAGACGACCACACTTAAATGATGAAATCACAAAGAAAAAAACTAGATTTATGTGAAAATCACTTATTTAAATTGAAATAAAGAGAAAAAGATGAAGATGAGTGATTTCAGGTCAAAAATTGACCCAAAACCACCCATCAATGAAGAAACCGAAAGAGAAAACCAAGAGAGAGAAAACTAGGGTCGGCTTGTTGGAGAGGGAGGGGAAGGTTTTTTTCGAGTTAAAATGCTCTTCATTTATTATTCTCTCCAATTCATTCATTTAGAGAGTTATAGACACAAAATTTCAAAAAACTAAAAGTAACCAATGATGGTGGAACCCACCTAACAGTAAGACTCACTATCTATTTTATGTGTCTATCTCTCTCCAAATTGCACCCTCCATTTATTATACATGGAGATGATCTTTACCCCTTTTTTTCATTGTTATAAACTCTATATGTTAATCATTAGTTATGATCTCAAATATGGATGCTTTTGATTATATTTTGCTTATTTTCACAATTGAATGAATGAAATTCATTTTATTGTAAAAAAAAAATCTTCCTTTTTTCATGAAAAATCTCTTTTTCCCATGTTGGCAACAAAAGATAATTTTATAAAATACCTCCTAATTTCTCTATCTAATACATAATCAACTACATTTCATTTCATATGTTAAAATTTTATAGCAACTAAAACTAAAAGTTGAAATGAAAATTTTAGAGGGACCAAAATGAAAAGTTTGTATATTTATTGGGATAAAAAACATATTTACCCCTATAAATAATAACAAATAGTTTGAAACAAAAAATTAAGAAAGAGAACAGCTAATTCTAGAGAGGGTGTATGATAAAAAGATAACAATAGCTGATAAATGTATAGGAGAATCTCTCTTTAACTTCAATGTTCTCTTTTCATTGTCCTACTGGTAAAGGCTTTGAATTGTCTTCCTCACCCTAGTGGAGTTGAAACCTTTTGTGACTATGGCAAAAATATAGATAAACGCACAATTTGACAAAACTAGTCTTGTAATGTTGAAGACCATTTTTAACCATAGGTCATGTATTGTGCGCAATACATCTCATTGCCTTACTTCAAGGTATGAGAACATTGGAACAGCAATCAACAAATTATCGTTTGGAAGTAGAAGGGGAAGGGGACATATATAACAAAGCATTAGGGGCAAGATTGCCTCTCAATTAAGCTCTCTTACATGTCCCTCACCCAAACCCCTCAAACAAGTGCTTGTTATTTTGATTATTTAGCTCTTCAATACTTCTTAGTTTTCTTGTTTCTTTGGGTACAAATAACACTTAGATGAACTTCAGCTCTCATATTCAATTCTCCCAGGTACCAATTTAGGTAGACTACTTCAACTTCTTCCAAAAAAAAAACAGATCCTAATACATGAAATGCAAGCAATGTTAGAAAACAATTGCACTGAGAAATCCAGTTGCAACGATTGAGTCCTAAGGATTCCAAATTTTAAAATGCTAATAGAAAATATACTATCCCTCAACATCACCAAATGAATATAAAACAAATTCATGAAGTTATGAAATTGAGGAAATAAATTGATTTAGTCATCTTCCGACACAAATTTGGCAAATAAATTCCAATCTGCTTTGTAGATGACAAATCTACTGTTATAGAAGCAAACCCAACACAAGGAAAATCATGTGAAACAAAAAAATGTACCCACTAATGTAAACCCATGAATATAAATTAAATTCATGAGTTATAGTAACATACGGAGGATATTAAATGATTTAGTCATCTTCCGACACAAACATGGCACAAAGAAGCCGATCTGCTTTATAGATGACAAAATGAAACAATCTAATCTTAAACAAAAAACATTTTCACAAATACTTGAAAACATGAAACACAACAAAGAAAATCAATATTAACAACACAAGAAATGAAAATAAAATAAAAAGAAAGTGGTTCTTTTTTTCAACTTCAGAGCTACATTTTTGATACTTATAGAAGAAATGGGTACATAAACGGCGAAGAAGAGTGGAGTGACTATAAACCCTAATTTTGGAGTTTGGGCTTCGGGTCATGGACATGGGTCGTAATTATCTCAGTCCAACCCAAAAACAAGCAAACGGTGATTTAGGGTACAGTATGCATGTTTTTTTTAAATTTTTTTTAAAAATATTTTGTTTTTAACTCTCTGATTTTTTTATCTCTGATTTTAAATATCGTAATTGAAGTGGTTTTGTTGTATATGTTCTCATATTTGATCAACAAGGTAATACTTTCCCAAACATACGTATTGTTGGATATTGAAGCCGTGATGTAACAAATAAAGACTATATTCAAGAATATAAAAATAAAATCCTGATTTTTTTTCTTCTTATTCTAGTTAGATTTATGTCCTTCATTTTTTTTGGTTTTACATAAACAAATTTAATTGTTGATTGAAAAACACATTGAGGCGAGATAAAAAAAAAATATTAATGTTCGACTCATAAGTAAAATTAGATTTTGCTTTTAAAAATTTTAAAGCATAAAACTTAAAATCACCTCGAAAAGACCGACATTTATCTATAAACTCATAGCTTAGTTGCAGTCACACGTTATCCATCTTAATATTGTTACCAATCAATCAATCAATCGTAGAAATTTTGTAACTTTTTCTTAGTTTGAACGAGAGACGGGTTGCGTCCAATTTTAACAAACCCTAATCTTCAAAATTTTGATCGGATTATTGTAAATATTACAAGAGCGAGATGTTGCAATGCACAAAAGACATATGCTTACGAATTTTCACGAATCATTGGTTGTCATATTCCTTTCAAAAAAAGGTTTACTAGTATTTCTTTTCTAAAGACATCATAAAATAATAGAACAACCGCCGCTCCCTAATGTCGTCTAATATCCTTCTGGGTTTGACCCAAGTATTCCATCATGATTAGTTAGAGAACTGAGGCACTTGATGGTTAATTCCAAAAAAATGGAGAGGTGTTTTAAAACACACAAAGTTGGATAATCCCGCTGCAGGGACGGGGAGAAATGTTCCTCCATGAGAGACTTAGTGGCAAATTTGATGTATCCATGGATTCCCCACCCGACCAAAATACTATAATACCCTTTATTTAAGCATACTTTTAATTTTATACATTTGTTTTTGGAATTTTCATATGAACAAACAACCCTAGAATCCTAGCAGCTCTCAATGCTCTTACTTCATCTGTCAAGGCTCTCAATGTCTAGTCATTATTGTGGGGTGAAGGGAATTGATGGGGATCCGAAGGGGGACATGGATGAGGAAAATAACCACTCTGTAGCAGGGATCAGGGAACAAATTGAGGAGCTCGACGAGGAACATGGTGTATACACACCTGCGCATCCCTAGTTGTGATTGAGATTTTTTAACATCAAATTTTGGTTTGAAGCCTATAGTTAATTTGCAGTACTGAGCCCGATATTTAAAAAAAACAAGGCAAAATACCTGTTTTGGTCCTTTAAATTTAAATTTGACAAAAATACCGGATTACAACCGGCATTATCCTACGAATATCTAAGAATACAACTACTGTAGATGCAATCTCAACAAGAATTATAAACAGTCTGGTACCCCTTAAACTACATTGAGATTATTTTACATACTCAAAATAGCTTATTGTTAAACATTGAATTGAACAAACCTACAAATGCCCCTACAGTTCTTTAGAACAACTAAACATGCAAATGCCCCTACAATCCTTGAAAATGCTACAATGAATGTGACTTTGTACAATTCTCAAAATTGCGTCAACATATATCAACAAAACTGAGATGCAAATTTGAGATAATGAACATAAATATGTTAGTGGGAAATTTTCTTTAGTAAGGAGGATCATAATAAAAAATAACAATTAATTAATGCTTAAATACTTGCAAAGTTGCAACTTTGTATAACAATATTTTAAGAAATCTGAAACTACAAAAATTGCGAAGGTCTTCGACAACAAACACTGAAAACTACTAAAATTGCAGAGGTCTTTGATAACAATTACTGAATGTAACAAAACAGTCAAACCAGACACATCGCTAATTAAAAGGTATACTCCAAAGCAAATCAAAACATTTTCAAGCAACAGGGACTGGGACAGGAACCTCAATATCATTGGCCACAACAGCAGCAGGCCTGATGTACTCTTCCTCTTCCTTTGGAGTGTGAATGGTGACAATATCAGGGAGGGGAGTTTTAGGGCCCTGCTTTCCTTTAGGATCCCAGTCGAGCATGATCTTCACCTTAATGCCGAGAACACCCTACATCACAAACGACACAAACATTAGCAACATAAATCCATAACAAACCAAATGAACGACTGACATGAAATGCAAGAAGCAAAAGAAAACCAATAAGGTTGTTAGATGATAAGCTAACCTGTCTAAGGAGCACATGTCTCACAGCAGAGTCAATGTAGTCCTTGACTGGTTGTCCAGAAGAAATCATATAACCGTCCTTGAACTTCATGGATTTGGCTCTCTGGGCCCTCAATTTTCCACTGACAATAACCTGCACATGAAAAAGCAATTACAACTAAAATTCATTACAGAAAACAGTATAACAAACGGGAGTTTAATGTAATTTCTGTAAAACGAACCTCGCATCCCTTGGCACCACTTTCCATGACAAACCTCAACACACCATAGCAGGCCCTGAAAGAAATAGTCAGAGACACAGTTTATTATGTTAGCACAAAATTGTATTCAAGTAAACAAAAATTGGGAAATTTTTAATTACCACCCATTGAGAATACACCCCAATAAAAGGAAAATTGAAATATATCGAGTACAAAAAGAGGGATTTAAGATGTGGACCCAAATCATACAATCTCCAAAAAGTAAATCACCATGTTACAATAGTTGCAGATTAAGGTGCCATTTAACATGAGCATAAGTTAAAGCTAATAGAACTTCGGTGTAATACAATTAGTCAACAAATAACATTGGAACAAAAAGAGGAAAATGATTTCAGTTTTATAGCACATAGCAAACATAAAACACAGGTTAGATAGTAATGAGCCAACATGTTATAACAGCTCAACATCACATTTTGTTTTTCAGAATAAAGAGATGGTGAGTAATGTATCGAGCAAGAGAAAATTAGTCTAAAGAAACGGTAAAGTCACCTGACTGGTATTCAATCACAGGACAAAGTAGTCACAGAGAATTTTTCAATGCCCCCTAAGTTGGGACTCATAAAGCATACACGGCTAGACTAGTTTAAATCAAGATTAAAGATTCACTCTAGTCCCAAGAAAAATGCACAGCATAGTTTAGTCCTCTTTAAAAATAGTCTACAAATACTTCAATACTCTATTAAAATTACAAAATCAAGAAACAATAATCCAATCATCAGAGACAGCTTTGAGTGTTTCATGTTGACTATTCATGGTCTTTTTTACAAAGAAGAAAACTGAATGTTGAACATTTTAAGAACCTAAAATGGGTTTTCCACCATAGGCAAACATAAACAAATATGGTACAAATTCATAATTACAGAAAAGAATCAGTTCCAATTGTTTCTCCCATAATTACAGAAAAGAATCAGTTCCAATTGTTTCTCCTAATAATATTTAAACTATATATATCACTGTGAGATTCATTTCATCAAAAGCAATTGCATAATTTCAAGCATTGTGACATGTTATGTTTATATACCTACGAACAGCAAGACCTCCGAGCAGCTTGTAGCGAAGAGACTCGGCCTGAGCAATGGCACAAAGTCCCCTGTTGTTGACCTTCTCAGCGTAAAGCTCAACACTGTTCTCAGGAAACTTGAACCTCTTCTGCACAACTGAGGTCAGCTCTCTAATCCTCCTTCCCTTCTCACCTATACATCACAAAAAGCCCAAAATAAAACACAAATCATATATCATTATCACATGATTAAAACCCAAATTAAAACAAACATAATATATCAACAGAAAAAAAAATAAGTAAGAAAATCATTATCATACATATTGAAAGGAAAAATACAAATAAAACTAAAATCAAATATTCATAACCAAATTAAAAAATCATTATCATACATAATTAGAGGGAAAAAAATACAATTAACTAAAATCACATATTCATAACCATAAATAACATTTACATATATCATATAAAAAACCCAAAACAAAACAACAACAAACAAAAAAAAAATCATTATCATTATCATTAGGGAAAAAACAAAACAAATGAAATCGAAATCAAGTATGCATATACAAAAATTTCATAAATCATAAGAAAAAACCGAAAATGAAAGAAAAAGAAAATAAGATTGAAATGAAACAAGATTGATGAAATGAGTTACCGAGAACAGCTTGGGTACGAGTAGCCCTGATGATGATCTCAGTGCGCATAGGGGTAACCCTAACTTCAACACCAGAATAACCATCTTCAGCAAGCTCTCTTGTTAAAACCTCATTCAATTCAGCGAAGAAAACTCCGTCAGCGACGAACTGCAACAACACAAACCAAATGAAATTAAGAAATGGAGAAGAAGAAGAAGAATTGGATTAAGATTAACGAATCTGAGAAGTAACCTTTCGCTTTTTGCTCATTTGGGTAGCCATTTTTGCAGATTTAGCTTGGGGCGGCAAGAACACACGCACACAGTGAATGAATACTGAAACCCTAGTTTTTTATGTTCGCGGAGAAATGCTTGTGGACTCAGGGGCATAGTTAACAAGGCCCCATTTGTTTTAGATTTTTTTTTTTTGAAAAACAAAACTATTTTATTATTTTTTTCATTTAAAAAAAAATCAATTTTTACCCTAAAATCAATTTTTACAAGTGATCTATTGATCGTGCTTAACCCTCCAGCCGAGCTTCGTTTATTGCTTACAGCAGACAACATGGATATTGCTTATCATCATGGTCTTTTTTTTTTTTTTTCAAGTGATTTATATGGGTTGTAAACAAACTAAAATGACTCTAGATTTTTTTTTAAAATCACTAAAAAAAATCTCTAGATTCTTTTAACACAAATTTCATATTTTTTTTAACTGAAACAAACGCACCCCAAATCATGTGAACCAGTCCACTTTATGGTTTTGGTTTATGAACCAAACAATTTGACTTAATACTAGTTTTATGTGAAAAATGGGTCTAAACTGGTTCTTCGTAGATCCTGGGATGGATTTAAATTTTTCCCGAATTACTTCGAAAGAGCTGACCACCAAAGTCTCACCATGTGTAGGATTTTCTTTTGTTACATGAGAAAGGAAAATATAGAGGGGGGATTACATCCTTACAAATGACACCCCAAGAGCATTAGCTAGCAAAGTTGATGACATACTAGAAGGAGCCTAGTGAAGTACGATCAGAGGATCTACGTTAATAGCTCTCAAACGAAAATGATGTGAAAATCATGTTCTCGATATTTGGTCAATAGTATAAGTTGACTTAAAAGGATATACTAAAAGTAGTGATCGAAACTTTTCAGGACTAAAAGTAAAAAAAAATCTAGTGTGTAAAACAAAATTTTTGGAATATCAATAGGTACCAAAAACATATTTTATTGTTGTTGTTGTGTCCATATTAAAAAAATTGATTGAGTGACTCCATTTTACAACCTTAAACAAGCAAAGTTGTTGCAATTTTGGTTTTCATAACTTAAAACCATGGTTAAATAAGTTGTTGGTAGCTATACAATTTTTAAATTTCGCCTTTAGTCCTTTTGAATTTTCTTCAAATTTTGATCCTCTTAATATTTTTCATCATTTTGAATTTTTCTTCAAATTTTAATCCTCTTAATATTTTTCATCATTTTTTGTCACTACTTTTAATTTAGGTCATGTGTATCCTTCATATTTTTAACGAGTTTTAAAAAAATGTTTAAAATATTATAAGAATTTCTTCCAAAAATAATTTATAACTTTTTAAACAAAAAAAACATGAATTAAATAAGAATCTCTTCCATTTCTCAATTAGATGAACAATATGTATTCAAGGATAACATTCTCCGAATTGTGGTGTCTACCAACAATGGATTAGTACAAAAGTTATTACTCTTAGAATGTCATAAACGTAACTAAGATGCCACACTGCTAGAGTGGTGGTTCAATTTTACAATTTGTGCGACAGTATGTCATTTCCCAATCAGGACCCTACATTTGAACCTTAAGGACAAACAAAGTTGATTTAAAGGGGAAGGTATTGTAATGAACCTGCTAGGACGACAAAGCCAAGCAGGCAAGAAACTATCTGAGTCACACAAAGCAAGCCTGCAGTAAGCAATGTCTCAGTTAATTTCAATTTTCGTTCCATGGTTGTAATTGCCTTCCAAAGCCTTGATTAGCACGACTGTAGATTAAAGAAATCGCCTCGATTGTTTAGCCATAAAACTCCTTACTCTTTTAGAATCAAAATGAGGTGCAGTAAATGAACAAAAAACTGAATGGTATTGAGAAGAACAATTTAATTACTCACATGCTAAAAAATATAGTCATTGAGGTTCATATGAAACTCTTTGATCAATGCTTCTACGGTTGTAGGTTTATCCTGTCAATTTTACATAACCGAGCCTATGCAAAAATGTTACGTGCTAAATAAGGAATAATTAAGGACTAAAAAGACATGTAAGCTTCCATTAGCCGTGACATCGCAAACAAGTAGGAGGTCACCCTTACAACGACACCACCCAAGTAACTGAACCAAATTTCAGTGGTGAAGCTGGCCTATGTTGGTGATTTCAGAATTCAGACACAAATTCCCCCAGCCTTTGTTTTGATTCACCGGAAACTTTCTTAACAGCTACGATAAGATTTATTTCCAAAATTGTAGAGAATGTGATCCTTGCTGATAAAGAATAGTATGTCCTGAAAGGTTTGCATACAAGTACATCGCATTTTAGTTGTACTTGTAGTGCCTCTTATATTGATCATTGTATATTTAAAATGTGATCAATTGTTGTAAAATGGATTTTATGGGATTAGTTGATTTCAAAACTAAATGAAGTTATCTTCATATTGCTTTTTTCAGATCAGCTTAGTATAATGTACTCAAAGTAGCAACAGTATTCCAATAACTTGACTATATATAGAAACATGCACCTAATTACAAAATGAATGACAACACCTGTAACAAATCACCTCATGCCAGCATATAATTTCAAAATCAATAGCAGCACCTGATTTCAAGAAGCTTGCCAATAACTTTCAAATTTTGTGCATTTCTCACTAATGCAATCAAGGTAAAGGACAAAAAATCGAAGAATCCTTGTCCAATTTCAATTTCAATGCCTACATACTCGAAAAAGACAATACTGTACACATCACTGTCCTCCTCGCCGGCAACACGTTTCAAACACATTGTTGTTTCGACAATGAAAGTTGTTTCGACAAATTTCAATACAATCTGCCAACTGCAGGAATCAAAGGAAACCCAAAGAGTATGTTTAAGAAACAAACTGATCATTATATGAAAGTGATAAATCCTACTTGAAAACTTAAAAGGAGAAAACTTAGATGGATCACACTATATCATAAGAAAATAGCCAAAATCCAATGATTAGAAGCCCTTAGGAGTTCAAATTACTTGCCTGCCAACGACATCGAAACAGATTCCAATACTTTGGAGTTCACATCACATTTCAACACTTGGCCTCTTACTGCTATTTCATGAGAACAATTTTAATATCCACAAAATAGAAATCTTACCCAACCACATAAAACACTCAGATATATTCACTACTAGAAAATTTCATAGCAACAATAAGTATAATACTAATAACATGAACAAATGGATGAGTAGTTGAGTACAAATCCTCCAATGCAAAATAAAACAAACTCACATCAACAAACTCAAATATGAAGTAGATAGATATAAATTGCATGATGTTGATGAGTGTAAAGAGAGATGATCAATCATTTTACCGAGACCTGCATTAACACGCACTCCTCAAATCCCTCTACCTCTTCCATTGGCCTAGCAGCATGCACCGTCGTTTCCTGGCTCCAGAGAGAATCACAACCTCTGCTTCTCCTACGAGCCTCCATTCTCATCCACGAGTTCAGATGAAATACAATGTGATAGATAAGTTAGATTTGCCTCATCAAACAACTACTTGTCTAAGCTTCCATTAGCCATGAAATCATACACAAGTAGGAGGTCACCTTTGCATCAACACCACCTGAATAACTGAACTGAATTACGGTGGCAAAGCGAGCCTATGTTGGTGACTTCAGACACGAATTCCCTCGGCCTTTGTGTTGATTCACGGGACATTTTCTAAAAGCTACTTGGATCTTTTATTTTGACAATGTCCCTTTGTAAACTCTGCCAAAACCACCCGTCCCAAATAACTCTTTTTCCTGGAAACCTTCAAACCCTTTGTAGCTTTGTTGAGCTCTAGGACTCAGAAGCATCAACGTGGCCCGATTAATTCAAGCTCCCACGCTTCTATGACATTAGCATCATTAATTTTTTTTTTGAAAAGGTAAATAGTAAATACCAAATGCTACAGAACACAAATACACAATGCAATAACAGAAGTTGTAACTGAAATACCAGCTATCAAAGAAGTTGTGGGAGTGAACATAAATCAAGGGGTGGTGCTGTTCCATTGACTTTAAAGCTCCAAGCATAAGATGTAATGAGAGAGCTAGCAAGCATATCAGTTGATGCAGAGAATCCAACATACAAGTGTCATGAAAGAATAGGTGATATTAGTTTATATAAGCATGAATGCTCTAGTCCAACTGTTTTGAATTTTTAACAATAAAAGTCCTATGCTAGCCTAAACATAAATATTTTTTTAGCACCAACAACACCTCTGATAGATGGCGTGTTCAACAGACTTGTCCATGTTGGACATAGACACAATTACATTCAACTAATTCATTTTCATTTTTTTTAAATGATGAAGTTATTAGTTTTCTTTTCGACCTCAAACTTCTTTTACCTTAGCTCAAATCAATTGAGCTACCTAACCCCATTTTCAATTAACCTATCGTCTGTTTTTTTTTTTTTTTTTGACAAGAATGATTTTGTGAAGAAAGAAAATAAAATAAACCTAATTTAAACTGGGTAATTGATCTCAAGTGATTGATAACTTTCATCAAAATCACAGAAACAAATTGTTTAGGAGAACCTGATTTCAAGTTAGATAGAAAAATTCTTGACTAGACCTTATTTGCATACTGACCAAACTCCAAATTATTAGGGGGTCCTTCACCTAGGTAAGTAGGTTAAAAAAAGCCTAATTTAAAAACAATGGTAGATTAATTAATTTTGTAAGATTCAGTTGAAAATCAATACATAAAATTAATTTTGTGAGAGAGAAAGATTTACCCTAATGTTCAATACAGTACATACATTAATTAATTTTGTAATTCAATCAATTTATTTTTCAACTTAAACGGTTCAATTTAAAAATAAAAAATAGAATGAAAAAATAGTAAATAGTAAAATATAAAAGAAATAATTAGTTTTTAGTTAATTACACGATTTTATTACCGTTGGAAGGAAGCTTCCCGGGGTTCAATCAAGGTTACTTATGTTTAACTAGACAACAACACCAAAACCCTAACTAACAAAAACACATTTATTCTTCCATTACATTCTTATTCACCGCTTGTGTCTTTGTGTTGGTGTCTTTTTGTATTCACAAAAAACCTTCCTTTCACAAACCTTCCGATCAAAACCTAAAATGTGTCAAGGCAAAAGGAAAGTGATTCAAAGTGTTGGATTCAAGGCAAAACCATTTTCCATCAAAGGAAAATGTGCCAAGAAGAGAAAATTTGTTTCAGTTAATGTGGTCGCAAAGAATATCATGATGATAGAGTCGGAAAAGGAAAAAGAAGAAAGAGTTCATGATCATCAATCTCCTTACAAACAACTTGTTGGTCCTTTTATTGATGATCTTGAAGTGAAGAAAACGTTGTCTAATTGGAGACAAATGAAGGGTCAAGGTCGACAAGATCAAAGAGAAGCGGCTCGACTCGAACTCGAGAAGATCCAAAATACCGCTTGTTTTAATGAGAGCATAGATGTTATGTATGATTTTCACAAACTCATTGGATGTTCCAACTGATCTTGCCCTTGTTTCAATTGCACCAACATGAGAGAAACAAGAAGTAATTCATCAATAGTTGTTTAGGGTTTGGATACATGTTTAATTAACCAAAGACTGTTTTGGTTTTTTTTCCTTTTGTAACTCTACTGTCATGTATACATTCTTAACTAGTTGATCACAATTGTTGTAATAGCAGTGTCCATTTTTTTTGTTATGTTTCTTGTGTGGCACTCCTTGTATCTACAACATTAATCTTGTTATATGAATGTATATAGTATTTTTTTTTTAAACAATGTATTGGATTACCTTAATGGGTGTTTTGGTGTTTGTGATTAGTTGTGAGTGTGTGACTTGTTTATTTTCTTGAATTTTTTTGAAAGCCCGTGAGGGTACCCAAACAAACGCTACAAAGTTAATTAAGAGAAAAAAATAATCAAAAAAATACTCCTAACTCAAAATTGGAGGATATTATTGTTAATATTATTGCTAGATTGGAATAAAAATCTTATTTATCAGTTATTATTACTATAGTTTTATCTTAATGATATAATAAAATCATCGATTCAAGATTTTGTATATCTATATATACAAGTAAAAAAAATATACAAATCAACAAATATATTTTGTTATATTTTAATCATTAAAGAATCCAACTATATATCTACAATTCAATTAGATTTTTTTGTATCTTACTAATTTACTGAATTTATTTTAATAATTCATTGATCCAAAAAGAAGTAGAAAATTCCTAGACCGTGTGTAAAGCTAAGGAGGAAATATCAATTCCAAACTCAACCCCCAAGCTCTTTCTTATGCAACAACTCAACTAATAAGAAGTTATATAAATTGTCATATATAATGATACATATACAATAAGGAACTAATGATGCCATAGAAGCCATTTAGAAGTGCTTATACTCTGAAACCATCAAACTTTCAACAAATGAGTCTAATTTTCACGAAGTAAATGAACTTGTATATGTATTGTAAAATAATGACAAAGTACCACGACAAGCCAACACCACGACTAAGTACATAAGGGGGAATAGGGTAGCATTACCAAATCTTGATGCTGCAATAACTATCTCAGTTGACTGTCCTCAGAGATTGAAGAGGTAAAACCTGATACCCAAATTAAAAGAAATTTAAACTTATACCCTATAATTATTAGAAATTGTGAAATTACAATATGAGGATGAGGATAGTCCACAGAGAAATTTTGCAAGTCAAAATATATATAGTCCACAATGCCATAATGATCATGGAACACATTGGCATATACAAAATATTGCTACGCCTAGCTTTTGTGATCGTTATGTTATATCCAAAAATATATAACAACTATACCCATTCAAGTTAGTCTATATTATTTTGTTAAAAAAAAGGGAAAGATTAAAGCAAGTCTCAACAATTAGGACAAGGCAATGATATTTTTATAATTAATTGATGACAACTTTTGTAATAATCTTACTTTTTCATCTTCTTATTGATTAAAAACAATAGAGATAAAAAATGAAGAAGAAAGATAAAAACATCACATAAATATAAGAGAAAAAATTATCATAAAATAGTTGTATAAATATCATTTCTCTCTCGTCAAAGAGAAGCAGCAATAATTGCAAAAGCATCACCAACATTGAAAGAGTGATACCCCCGTTGAATTGAAATGGATATGAAATTTTGTCAAGCACATATGTACAAAATGTTAATTGAAAAAGTCTCTCACCTCCTATTCTGTATTGTAAAAAAGAAGGCTCTTTGTTGGGAAGTGTGACATCTAAGATGCCTTTAAACATATCAACACTTTGGTGATAATGGGACATGATATTGATCAACCACAATGTCACAAGTGTGTAAAATGATAAAAAATCTTTGTGAGAGAAAAGAAAATTATAATTTTTTATCATTTTGCACACTTGTGATATTGTGGTTGGCCAATATCATATGACATTGACACCTCAATGTCACCAAATTGCTACCCATTCAACCTTAGCTTTGTTAGTAGACGTTGAGTAAGAAAAATGGGTCTCAACACTTGAAACAAAAATATTAATCAAATAAATACTACAAGACATTTTAGTTTTTTCATTATAAAAGATTCTTTTAAAATCCTTTCAAATCCTAATTGGACGCTCCCTCTAAATTAAACCCATATGCTTATAATAAACCTCAACCAAAAACACTATTTGTTAACAATAGACATAATATATAAACCTCAAATGGAGCTTACCAAAAGATCACACATATGATATAGTTTTGGAGAGTTCTTTCATAATATGGAGTTTAGTTTGAACACCCATATCTTGTAGAAAAAGCTAATTCAAAATATTTATAATGAATTTTAAATAATTAAATATAAAAAAAAATGACATGACACTAGATAATTGAAACATATGCTCAATCAAACTTTAAAGGTATGTCAATTTTCACATATAACTTTACAAATTGGTTTTGCCTAATGCTTATAAGTAAAATAATCTTGATCAAAGACAAATTTATTACTTTCTATTATTGAATCAATAAATCATATTATAATAGAAAAACCACTAATTCACATTTTATGTAAAACTTATCTCACTTGTGTAATATAAAATAACATTAACCTACCAAATTTTATGATTTATCATCTTGTAGGCACCACATCATGGCAACAACCAATTAAAAACTCCATATCAAAAGGTTCACATTATAAAGTCCCTTTTCCCCACCAAATTTGTTTTCTTTCACCTCAAGTACTTTTCAAATAAAAATAGAAAATCATTTAAATATATTTTTTACAGAAATAGCACATCATTTCCAAAAGTATATTAATAAATACTTTTTCTTTTTTATCTTCTTTTCTACATTGCACTCATTCTAGAGAGAGAGAGAGAGAAAATACAGCAGTAGATGCAACTTACCCAACTCACCTCTCACATGTACCAAGGCTTTAAGGCTATCCAAAGAAAATTTAATCCCACCTTCTCACCACCACAAAACCATATAACAAATCCTTTATGCTCCTCAAAAAAAACTTCAAAAATTTTCCTCAAAATTGCAATGATTTGATCCCTTAATAATACTACACAAAAAGCAAAATGAGTTTCACCCTAAAACCCATATTTCTTTCAATTATTCTAGCTTTATTTACTAATCTTAACCCACCTCATTTTGCAGAATCCTCTTCAGATTACACTACATTGGTCTACAAAGGTTGTTCAAAAGAGACTTTTATAGATCCAAATGGAATATACTCACAAACACTTTCTACACTCTTTGGTTCACTAGTTTCACAATCCACAAAAACAAAGTTCTATAAAACCACTACTGGTAGTGGCCAAAACAGTATAACTGGTTTGTTCCAATGCAGAGGGGATCTCACCAATTCTGCTTGCTACAACTGTGTAAAGACACTACCAATTTTGTCCAACAGAATTTGTGGCAAAACCATAGCTGCAAGAGTTCAACTTCTTGGTTGTTATCTACTATATGAAGTTGCTGGTTATACCCAAATATCAGGTATGCAGATTTTTTATTTTTTATTTTTTATATCAACTAGTGTACTGTTTAAAGTATTAGTGGTGGAAAATGGGGTTGTTAGTGGTCATGGTTTTTTAATGTAATCACACGCGTCGGACACACACCTGTCGGGTCAGACACCAGACACATCTTCGATCAAAAGTGTGTGCGTGCGCTTCTCGTTCTCTTTAATTTAGGGTGAGTACTCTAGTGGACCTCCTTCTTCAAGGGTCCACACTAGTCCACCGTGGACCGGTGCTTAAAATTAGCAGAAATTTTAACGAAAGTCGACAATACTATTCGAAAATTAAAAGTCATGATACTTATCATATCTACGGCTAAGATGGTGACTTCATTGTTGTCTGTACTCGATTCAATACGAGCTTCATATTTATTTTCCATTATTTTAATCAAACTGATCAAAAAGACGAGGATCATTTAACATCTACTACCAAGAGACGACTTCAGTCATAGCTGAAGTTTTACACATTTTTTGTCCATAGGGGACCACTTACGAAGGAAGCCTATAGTAGAATTTCTCTAATCAGTCAATTTAGTCCCAACTATTTTGACAGATTTTATATACTTCATACACTACTTATTATCTTAATTGAATGGCTAAATTGAAAAGGGGAAAATTATTATTAATTAAAGTGACATTAATGATTATAAATTTCTCGAGAGAATTGGAACTCTGTCACTATGAGCTTACAAGACCGAACTATTTCGGATGAGTTGACAAGTTTTGTACAAATGTTAGGTATGCAGATGCTCTATAAGACTTGTGGGACAACAAATGTTGCGGGAAGTGGTTTTGGGGAGAGAAGAGACGCTGCTTTATCAGCGATGGAAAATGGGGTTGTTAGTGGTCATGGTTTTTATACAACTAACTATATGGCATTTTATGTTTTGGCACAATGTGAAGGTGATATTGGTGACTCTGATTGTGGACAGTGTGTAAAAACTGCTGTTCAGAGAGCTCAAGTTGAATGTGGCAACTCTATTTCTGGTGAAATCTTTTTGCATAAGTGTTTCATTAGTTATGGCTATTATCCTAATGGAGTTCCTTCTAGACATTCTTCATATTCCTCATTTTCTTCAGGTAAGAACTAATGTTTAACACCTACAGATTGAACCAAAATTTGGTGTTGGGAAAAGGTGAAAATAAGTGTCGATTTGTATGGTAAATTTTGACTAATGTTGGTTAATTTAACAATGAGTAAATATCTAAATTAGTCAATAAAATTGTTGTATATTATCAATTCAGTCCATCACATTATAGATATTCCAAAATGATCACCAGAATTGTACAATTTTGATCAAATCCGTTGCTCGGTTGATATTTGTAGGACTAGAATGACATTAAGTTTGTAATCTCAGAGATGAATTTGAAACTAAGTGACCTGTTGTCTGCGATGCATTTGATGATAATTTCAAACCGAGGGACAAACTCGATTAAAATTTTGTAATTCTAGTCATCATTTTGAAATATTGATGATGTGGAATACTAGATTGATTAAAATAATCCTGCTCCCTAAATTTTCCAATGATTAAGGAAAAGGTACTAGTCTTCTATCTAAGTATGATCATATTGATTTGATGCAATGACAGGGCAAGATCCAGGGAAAACAGCTGCTATAATACTAGGAGGAATTGCTGGAGTGGCTTTTCTAGTTATATTCTTGCTATTTGCTAGGAATTTGACAAAGAAACACAATGGTATGTATGAGTTATTTATGAAGTCTTATGTTTATATTATAGTCTCATGTTTTGCTTCTTATTTACTCATTTTGCAATATCATTTTATCTTCCACAGATTATTGATGGCATGCAGAAAATGATTTGTGACAAGGTTGTGATGAACATTTGCTTACATTTCAGCTTATTTATAAGGATGAATGAAAGCTGGAAATTTTTGTGGTAAATAGAGCTTGACTGGTTTGGTACAGAAAGAATATCAGATGCTTCAATGTAATTATTGTTGTAATTACATAGATCTTCTGGAAGTGCTAAATGTTCAGAAGGGTTGATATTATTTGACATTCCTTAGTGGATGAAAATTTTGGGCCATATCCCTCGTTGAGCCATGTGGGTGACACTATTATTTTCCCTCTTCAATTTTCTAGTTTTTCATTGACTTTAATGCTTTTGGAAAGTTTTTGTTTTTGAGCAATGCTTTTGGAAAGTTGCAAGTTGCATTATCCCTAGCTTTATTATGTCTTTCTCTACCCCTCAAATACATTGAACCATATAAGTTAAGGTTTCTTTTTCCTTTTTGATTGATGCTAATTGGAGTGAACTTGTTTTTGTGTATGCTAAAAATTTGGTTGGACGTAATAATCCACAATCGGTTGGGATAATCCTAGATTCCTACCTATAACAAGATTAAAAAAGTCTCATGGTTAAAATAAATCAAATTAATATTTACGTATTTTAATTATTCAAGGAAATGAGCATTTTACTTTTCTATGCATACACTTTTGGTCTCTTAATTTTTCTCCGTTCTATTTGCGAGCGGATCCTCTCAATCCTATGTCTCTACAGCAGCCTCTCAATCTAATAAATAAACCATTAGATACATCCAATGGTTGATAGGGAAAGACAATAAAATGGTGAGAAAAACAGTCTTAAACTCCAAATTAATTATTTTCACGTAAAATCCGGTTGCATTTATTTCATAATTCTAAAAAAACAAACTGTGCAGGTTGTAATAGACGGTGCTTGAAACTTAAACAGTCCAATCACAATCTTCTTTAGCGACGAATTACATCATGCAGCTTGCTTCTCATAAAACTATAAAAAAGAACAGCCCTTTAGACATATTCTAAATCCTTAAAATCATTTTACATTTTCATCTTTTAAGTTACAAAAATTAAAAACTTTAGTCTCTTAAATTATAAATGTTAAACATTTTGATTCCTTAAAACATTTATTGTTTGTAACTTATGAGAGCAAAATGTGAATTACGTGTAATTTAAATGACCAAGATAGAACGAAAACAATTTAGAGTCTGTTTGATTCAAGAATTAAAAGGGTAGAGAGATGAGGGATTTTAATGGAGGGAGAGAGGAGGGAAGATATTTTAATTAAAAATGTGTTTGGTTTGCAAGGGAGGAAAGATATTTTAAAATTATTTTACTGTTTTACCTTTAAATTTAATTAAATAAGGATAATAAAGTAACGAAACAATAACGATGTGATCGATAACAACACGATGTAGACGATGGAATAATAGATTAATAATAAGGCTGTTACAAGTAGTAATAAAAGTTGTTAAAGGGAAAAATTGTTAATACTGTAATAAGAAATACAAGTTGTTACAAAGATAATATAACCGAATAACGATAAAAGTTGTTACAAGATAATATAACCTATAACCTAATAATAATAATAATAATAATAATAATAATAATAATAATAATAACAACAATAACAATAATAATAATAATAATAATAATAATAATAATCTATAAAGAAAACTACCCTTTTCAACACTTTTAGGCTGATTTTTCCTTTTCAAAAATACCCTCAATTTTCAATACAAATAACACGTGTAACAAATAGATAAGAATAAATTTAAATATTAATTTTTTTTTAACAAACACAATACGAATGTGTTTGTTTTTTTCCTTTAGCATTTAAATAGTGTAACAAACTAGATGAGTATATTTATACTTACTTGTTCATTATCCCAATTATACCTTTAAACAACTTTTTCTATAATAAAGATTGTTGTTGGTATCAATAAAAAAAAAATTATATTATAATTTTTTGTTATATAGTTGAAGTCATTGAAATAGATAATTATGAATACTTTAGTTTGTTGTAACTTGAAAGCAACAAACATTTATATTTTTAGTTTTAATCAAAATCAAAATTTCATAAAAAAAACATTGTTAATAATAACTTAAAAATTATAATCTAAATTCTTTTTTTTTTAATGACACCGACAAAAATGCCCTCAATTGTCAATATAAATAACACACGTAACAAATAAATATGAATAAATTTAAATATTAAAATAAAAGTGTAACAAACATAAATGTCCAATTTTTTCTTTATCATTTAAAAAGTATAACAAACTAGATGAGTGTTTGTTACACTTTTTCATTATCTCAATTATATCTTTAAACAACTAATTTTTATATAGTAAAGATTGTTTTTTTTACAAGGTATAGTAAAGATTGTTGTTGTAGTTGTCATTAAAAAATAAGAATTTATACTATATTTTTTATTATATTGTTCGTTTCATTAAAATAAATAATCATTGTTAATTTGATTTGTTATAATTTGAAAACAAAGAATATTTATAATTTTACTTTAAATCAAAATTAAAATTTCATAAAAAAACACTTTTCATAATTTTCAAATGGGCACGAGTGTCCATCTTTTCGCTAGTTAACATAAAAATTATGGACTATTTTTATCTTGGCTTAATACATTGTTTAGTCCCTTAATTTAATTCTTTTTTTCAAAATGATCTCCTAACTAAAAAACGGTTCAAATTGGTCCCTTAGTTAGGGGATCATTCTGAGAAAAAGAATTAAGTTAAGGGACTGAATGATAAATGATGTATTAATCCTTTTATTTTAAAAAAGGAGAATGATAAACTTAAAAAAGGTCAAATTGGTAAATATAGATAAAGTCAGCAGATAAGAACGTAAGGTTAATCCCTACAAAAGGCAAAAAAGAAACACGCAGAAATCAAACTCAGTTGATACGAAATCGTAAAACGCGAAAACCCTCTTCCTCCTCGATTCCTCTCCCACCGTGAACCACCACTCTTCACCGCCGTATCAATCATCTCGAGGTACGTCTCCTCTGTTGCAGAAAACATATCAAAACCCTAATTCATTTTCTCGTCCCCAATTTTGCTTTAATTTGGTATGATTTGTGTACCTAGGACTCAATATTTCTTGAAATTTTCAGTATTTCTTTCCCTTTCTCTAATTGATCCGTAGGGAAAAACCCTAATCGATAAAAAATGATTTTTTTTCTGTTGATAAATCTTTTCATAATTTTTGTTTTTTGAATGTCAATTGTTTTTCATTGTTCATGTTGTTTGATTCTGTACACCCATGTAAGTTAGAATCAATACAAAGAGAAAGCGATGATATCAAATTCTCAAAATCATTTTTTCAGTACAGGATTGAACACAGTTTGTTATCAATTTTACGATCGGCAATTTCTTTTCCCTTTTTTGTCAGTGATCTAATTGTTATACCCCTTTACTACAATCAATGCTCTGCTGCCAAGTGCAGAGTTCAACAGATTATGCTAAAGTGTTATTAATTTATTTTTTGTGACATAAATTCGTTTTGACGAAAATATTTTGTTTGGAGAATTATTATAAATTGATTTTAAGATTCTGGTGTTCGTATTTGCATATAATTTTGAAAGTGGCAGAATTTTTATACCTGATCTAGGAATAATTACCTTCCTTTAGAATATTGGCTGTTATGTCATCTAAGCATAATATTTAATTGGCTTAAGAAGTTTCTAGTCATCATCAGTCTGAATAAGGTCAGCAAGATGAACCCTGTCCTTATACTGTAATTGTATGTACATTTTGTGTATGTGAGATTGGACTCAGTAGAGTTTGGAACTTCTAACTGTTTTCTGTTATTGAGATAAAATCATATGTTGGACTTGCATATTTATTTTTGAACCAGAAAGTGCTAATGTGTGTGATTGTGTTTAATGCTTTTCATGGTTGTCCCACAATTTACGTCCTAGATTATAGTTGTGTGAAATAACCGTAGTGGAAATGAGGATGTTGTGTTGGATGTGTGGTAATACTAGATAAGATAGGATTAGAAATGACAGTATTAGTAAGAGTTAGGATAGAACCTATCGTAGACAGATGGTAGAAACTCGGCTCAGGTGTTTTGGACATGTAGAGAGAAGACCTGTAGAATTTGTAGCAAAGAGAGTTGACTAGATGGAGAGTAGTCAAATTACTAGAGGCAAAGGAAAACGTAGAAAAACTATAAGAGAAACTAGTAAGAAAGATGTAGAGATTAATGAGCTGGATAGCGATATGATATATGATTGAACATTATGGCGGCGTTTGGTCCATGTAGTCGACCCCACTTAGTGGGATAAAACTTGGTTGTTGTTGTGTATTATAGTTGTGTGATTTCAGACATAAAGAACATATACTTCATTTTGCACATAATGATATTTTAGGTGGTTATGTTTTTGTTTCTGATAGTTGTCTATTTTTTTTTTCTTCCCAGGTTCTGGAATTACATTGAAATCTTAAGATGCCGGCTACAGCAGGTAGGGTTCGCATGCCTGCGAACAACAGGGTTCACAGTAGTGCAGCCCTCCAAACCCATGGCATATGGCAGAGTGCCATTGGCTATGACCCTTATGCACCTAATAAGGATGACAAGGATACTTCTCAAAGTCAGCCAAATGCAGGGCCCGATGCAGATAATGCATATGCCAGCTTCCAAGGACTTCTACAGCTTGCTAAGATAACCAATTCTGAAGTGGATGTGTCCCGTGGAGCTTGCAAGAAGTGTGGCCGTGTTGGGCACCTCAAGTTTCAGTGCAAGAACAATGTGAAAATCAAAGATGACAAGGAGGAGAAGGATTTTGATGCAATGCAGTCACTGGGGTTGGTTCGAATGGATAAGTTGAAGGGAAAGGCTGAGAAGGTGGATAAGGGAAGCAATGTTGAGAGCTCAGAAGAGGAGGAAGATGATAGTGAGAGTTCAGATTCTGAGATTGATTCAGAGATTGAGAGAGCTATTGCTAAAAGGTCTGGGAAGAAAGTTAGTGAGAAGAGAAGTTCTTATAGAAAGAAGGATGACTCAGATGATGATGAGTCAGACAAAGATTCTGACCGAAAGAGAACAAAGAGAGGTAGGGAAAAGAAAAGGAGTGTTAAGACTAAGAGGGACGCTAGTGTTTCAGATGATTCCGTTGAAAGGAGGAGGAGGAAGAAAAAGAGGGAGCACAGGAGAAGCAGGAGGGACAAGTCTCCAGATGACAGTGATGAATATAGGCACAAGAAAAGGAAGAGTAGGAAGGAGAAGAGGAGAAGGAGAAGTCGTGTTTCAGATTCTGATTCTGAAACATCCGAGGATTCTACTTCGCGGCATAAGCGAAAAAGCAAGAGGACTTCATCATCAACTGACAGTGATTCGGGTGATGGATATGATGGTTCAAGGAAGGGTAGGGATATTAAAAAATCAGAAAAGAGGAAGAGACGCCACCATGGAGACGATGATTAGAAGAGCAATGGAGTAGTCGATCATATGTCCTTTGATGTTTGTAAACTTTTATCATATGTACTTTGATGATTGTAAACTTTTATCATGTGTCCTTTGATGATTGTAAACTTTTATCATATGTCCTTTGATGATTGTAAACTTTTATCATGTGTCCTTTGATGATTGTAAACTTTTATGTACCATACACCTACCTATATGCTTGTTCAAATATTGTACTTGGTTTCAGTTGAGCTTCAGAATATGGTGTCATCAGTATGACTTGATATTGTTGGTTTTTCTACACTTATTTATGATTGGATATATGGATGGTTGTTTTGCTATTGAATGAGCTTTAAATTGTGTTATTTTGTAGCCTTAAGAGCTTAATTAGAAGTAGGAGCTGTTTGTGTTTGGTATGTTTGCTTCTTAAATTTGGGTAAATATGACGATTGCTTCCTTCTTCATCAGAGCCTCCAGCACTCACCCTCTCTGCTCCAGCTTTCTACTTCTCTGTACTATTAGGTACTTCCTTTTCTCTCCTTCCCTTTTCTCTTCCTTCTCCTAAATCTTGCAATGGTAGAACATCCCAACTAGATGTTGATCAACCCAATCACCATTATTCGGAGATTTCTAATTTTATCATATCAATCATCAATCACCTAGTTAGTTATTTACTACAAGATTGTTTGGATGTAATTCAATTGCTTTCGTTTTAGTTTTATTTGGATTTTAATAATTAAAGAAACTAGGGTACAAGACTTGTGGGGTAACAAATGTTGCTGGAAGTGGTTTTGGGGGAGAGAAGAGACACTGCCTTTTCTCTAATGGAAAATGTTGCAGTTAGTGATCATGGTTTTTATGCAACTAGCTGTCGGTCTTATGTTTTGGGACAATTTGAAGGTGAAGTTGGTGACTCTGATTGTGTACTGTGTAAATTGCTGTTCATAGAGTTCTAGTTGAATGTGGTGCCTCTATTTCAGGCCAAGTCTTTTTCCACAAGTGTTTCATTTGTTTTAACTATTACTCTACGGGTGTTTCATCTTGATCATCTGCATCTTTGTCTCTGTTGATATTTATAGGGATTAGAATGACATTAAGTTTGTAACTAAGATGCATAGGTAAAATTCTTCAAAAGGGGTAAATATTTGCAAGGGTTAATACTACCCTACGGAATGATCATTTGTCATCCTTAGTGGATGCAAATTTTGGTTCATATATCCCTTAGGTGTGTGAAACAGTAGTGCCCAAGTGTGAGAGGGATGATTGAGATATTATGAATCCAAATAATTAGACTACAGCCATCAAGGAGGTGGAAATCTAGGGTGTGAAAAGTGTAGACCTTCAATTTGGTTTGAACTTGTATAGTGTAGTATATTATAGCAGAAACTATGTATTGTGGTTCAAGTTGGTCTATGGACCAAAGTGTTTGGTCATCTAAATTGTAACCCCATATTGATCAATTTTATGGCTTTCCAAACCAGGTGATTTTGGAGTTTCAATAATATGGAAAACTGATTACATGTGATAATCCTCCTGTGGTATTTGTCTGTTTGGTGGTGCTGAGTTTTGGTAGAAGGGAACTTCTTCATGATTTCAATTTTTTTTTTCTTTTCATTTTCGTTCATGAATTAGGATTCAGAAATACAATTATTGTTTCTAAATGATTCTTACTCTTTCCATCATTTTGTGCAACACAATTCATGTGGATGAGGTACCTAGCTAGTTGTACTGAATTTGGATTATACCAATTTGTAATGAAAAGAGTTGTACTCTTCTGTTGAATTGTAATGAAAATAACTCTTATACTCTTCTATATCTTTTTACATAGCTCTTTCACTTTTCTATTGAATTGTGATGAATGGTCTTAAATAAAATTACTGGTACAATTCTTCCAAATGAATTTATTCCATTTTCTTATACTCCAAATGAACTTTTTCCATTTTCTTATAAAATACTACTATATTTTTATGTATTTCCTTCCTACTGCATTAACTTATTCAACTAATGTGGTCATTCTGTTTCGAAATACTTGGGTTTCTTTCTTCTTTTAGAGTTCATCTTTTGTCTTGAGTAGCCGTGCATAAACGTGATGTAATTAGAATTTACTTACATTCAATGAGTTAATGCTTAATATACTTTGAGGATGCAAAGTCAAATAAAAAAAAAAGCTAAATTTTGTACATATAGGCTTCTTCTTAAACATATCTTTAGGGTTTTAAATCAAGAATAAGGCGTGATTAACACTATCTGACTTAACTATATCATTCATTAATTATTCCTATTCTTGATATTAAACATTCAATACATGACATATAAACTAATGAGCAATCTTTAGAAAACATTGCAGAAGAGCACCAACATAAAAAATTCAACAATACAAGGTCACTTAAGAATAAGTTTTCTCTCTATGATCCATTCAAACAGAAAAAAGTAATGCTAAAACTTCACCAATATAGCTTCCATTCACAGAACAAGGGAATGCTAGAATAATGTATCAGTCCAACTACTTAGATGCAGACATCTAGCAAAGCGACTATACTTTCAGACTTAAGACCCACTTTAATGTAGCATAATGTGGATATTACAAGAAATAATTAGTAAAGCTAGTATTAAAGTAAAAAAAAATGCAACTAATTTCATCCTCACTAGTATAATCAATGAGATTAAAATTGATACCAAGTCCATTGTGGAAATTGATACCTTTGTTAAGAGGTGCATTCTTGTCAAGTTAGAATATTTTGGAACACAATCTGAAATATTTTAGTATGCAATCTAATATATTTTAGTGCTTGATTTGAAATATATTTTGGTACTCAATTGAGATATTTTTGTATTAGATCTAATATGTGAATTACTTAATGTCAAAGTAATGTATTACTTCTTTCCAAAGTTTCTCACTTATTAGTTGTGAATTTTCTCTATAAATAGAGCTCACACAGTGCATTCTACACACCGAAAATTCACAGTTGATGCTTCCTGTGCTTTTCTTCCATTCTCCCTCTTTCGACTTGTGTTGACGAATCCTTCTTCCTTTCTTCTACTCTTTCCGTCCCTTCGGTTTTGAGCGGTCTTCGTACCATATAGAGTGGTTTAAAAGATTCGCATAGTGAGTGTAAAACACTTTTACACTTACATTTAATCAAAACTCACTATTTTATGACATCACTTTACTCTTATATGAGTTGTTAAAAGTTATTAATATGACATGAATATGAGAGCAAATATATTTTACAACGACGGCGTATGCCTATTATACTATCTATGTCAATAAAAAAATATATATAAAAGAGATGGTTTTTTTATTTATTTATTTTGTGTATTCATATATTTTATTCTTTAAATAGAAGCTATCATTAGATAAAAAAAAAAAAATTTACTTTGTTTTGAATCTTCTTAATCTCAATCTTCCCACGTCTCATCTCTTAGAATAAAACCCTAGCTTACCACAACTTTAAACAATAGATTATATAGCAACTTTCGTCCTTTTAAGTTGACCTTCATAAAGTTTTTGAATGTATCCCAAATACAAATACATCCATGCGTGTTTCTTTTAATAGTCATTTGGATTCTCAAATCTGCATTTACATATTCAATTTAGTTTTCGAATGTGTTTTTGTTGGTCAATTGAGTCCATAAAAATACTAACAAAAAAGATATTAGAAACGTGTTTGCAAAGTTCTAGAGAGGTTGTGGTGTGGGGACATGTAACATCAACCACTGATTTTCAAGTGTTGAAATTACTTGTTTTATGCTTTAGAGTGAATTGTTAATCTTAGATAGTATAACCAGATCGAAATCAAGGAGAAAGAAGAGAACCAATGAACCAATATTACCAAATGAATTCTCTTAGTCTTGTTCAAGAATCAGTTTCTACTATTCTATATGAACAAGTAGAAAGCTGGAAATAGGAAAATGAAGTTACAACAGATTGATAACAGAAACTAACTACCACCTTAACAACTATGTTTGCGAAGTTCTATTAGATAGATCACTCAAAACATTAATCAATATATTTCGGCCTAAACTACTTGCTATAAGCACTATTAAGAGCTGCATACAAATAATCTGATTATTACACATTTACACTTAACTAATCAATGATTATATCTTCAACTACCATATAGAAATATCATTAATCAATTCTATGATAAATATGCCATTGTTAAAATGATTTTGTTTTTTATTTGATCTAAACTTTTCTTTTGAAAGATTGTGAATGACCTGCTCTCATATTATCTTTATTTCTCAATCTTGTTTTTAATTTAGTTATTTTTCTCTGCTGTTTTTATATTTACTTTTCTGCATTGCTGCATATAATTCTGATTTTTCGCAATCTGTTTGTACACAATATCGATTTTGCATTTCTGTTTCTGCGCGTTTCTGCATAATTGAGTTCTGTCTTGGCCATTTGGTGCACTAATGTTGTTGCACCAAACGAATTGTTGGTGCACTAATGGTTTCGAATTTCAATTCTATTTAAAAATTGTAGATGCAGCTGCCATAGCTGATGGCATTTTTCACTCAAAAAAATAGCTGACATTTTTCATCTTTTATTGAGTTTAATATTTACAACTCCTGATGTACATTTTGTGTTGATAACTAACATGAAATATTGCGTTCCTTGCGTATCAAGATCTAACACTTAGCAACTTGGCTCATATAATTGCACCAAAAATAGTCCAAACATTCATGGGATGGATATGTCACATTGATCGAACATCAACATTGAGAATTCAACCATTTGAAATGGTAATTATAATAATACAATAACTTCAAATCTAGATTTATATTCCTTTTCACACACTTGTATGGAAATAAAGTACAATCTAGAGTTGAAAATAGTGTACAATCTAGAAGTTTGGCAACGGCGCCAAAAACTAGATAGAAGTTTGACAAGTGTACCAAAAATTATCGAAGTAGTAAAATAATATCGTTCCCACAAGGACTATTTTTAATCTCAATAATTGAAAAGCGTTATTATTCAGGTTATAAAACAGACAAGATCAAATGCTTGCCCAATATGGTGACGGCTAAGCTTTGTGATAGCGTACCTATTCCTCTCTTCTTACTTTCCAGGGAACTCAATCTCAGTTTAAAGATTGTAAGTAAGAGTTTGTTTCATTTTACAAAACAAATCACAATTTCATGATTGATTTCTAATGTTTTCTTGTCTTTGTAATTCATGCAGACATGGCGCCG
>Ga0315914_1001278_pt1 | contig 36999 bp, 21 predicted proteins | sample MpolenodulesMG_FD_203920 | JGI IMG/M metagenome (GOLD analysis project Ga0315914, IMG submission 203920) | Medicago polymorpha root nodule microbial communities from Los Angeles, California, United States - elongated nodules | ecosystem: Host-associated > Plants > Roots > Nodule | place: USA...
ACATTTTGTAATTATAAGTTCCCTTTGAATCCCTGGAAAAAAAAGTTCTCTTTTTAAAAAATACATTCTTCAATACAAGTCCTTATGTGAGTTGACTTTATTTCTTTCTAATCTAAGACCTTATTAAGTCTATATCTTAAATTAACATTTTTCTAAACAACCAATTTTACTATGTTAATGGTTAGAATCTAAAAATCACATTTTTAATTGAGTCTTTAATTCTCTCTCTGTATTTTTTTTATTTTATAAAACACTATAGATTTTGATTTCCATAATCTCAAATATTTTTTATCTCCCTTAAATTATTTCGTATTTACGGGTTAAATCTATAATGTGATATACTTTATTCTTATATATTATAGTTTATATGACCCGTGCGATACGATGGTCTAGTTGTACTTAATTTTGAAGTAAAAACAACAATATAACTGTAACCAAAAGTTAGGTCTAACAATCACATGGTACCATGGGAGCGGAAAAATCAGTTTAGGTTTATAAATTAAACCTAATAATTTTGTTTCTACAAAATCCAATAATCCAATTGCTGCAAAAAAGTTTTTCCACAGACATAACGCTTAGCAGGCTTCTCTCAACTCGTTCCACTTGTCTTTAGAGTCGAGTGTAGTGATCAATGGATGCAGCAAATGAAAAGGTTAGTAGTAATCACATACATGATGATGTTGCCTTTGTCGTTTTGTCAAAATTACCTCTCAAATCTTTGATTCGATTTTGCTGTGTACAAAAATCATGGACTCTCTTAGTTGAAAACCCTTATTTCATGAGCATTTTTCGGAGGAATTTCTTATGCAAGGATCATTCTTGTTATAATGATACATCTTTCCTTCTATATCGTTCGTTTGGTGTCACAGACACGTTTCAACCTATGTTGTATTCTCTTTCTGGTGAGAGGTTTGAGAATATGATCCAATTAGATTGGCCAAATCCATTTCGAGAGCAATTTTATTTTTATGTTTGTGGTTCTAGTAGTGTTAATGGCATAGTTTGTCTTAAAGACGCGGGGAGAGTTGATGATGATTATCTTTGTATGGACGACGAACCACCAAAAGTTGTATTCTGGAACCCGCTACCAATCAATTCAAAGTCACCCCTCCTAGTCCTTTTGTGTTTGAATCTCCTTATTGGCGTCTCATAACATGTCTTCATGGATTTGGTTATGACCAAGTTACATATGACTATAAAGTGATTCGACATGTATCATTTTATACTTTGCAGAAGATTGCGATGAGATATGGAATGATGGACATCATTACCCCCCTTTGTGGAAGATATATTGTCTAAAAAGTAACTATTGGAGAAAACTCGATATAGATATGCCAACAAAATATAATGGTGGAGTGGGTGTTCAAGTGTACACCGATGGAGTGTGTCACTGGTGGGGTGAAACTGAAACACACGATGAAGTTTATCTAGTATCATTTAACTTGAGCAATGAGGTATTTGTGAAAACGTTCATACCTTCAAGCATGGATGGTATTGATTCTAGACTTGTGTTTAGACACTTGAGTGTGATCAATGGATCAATTGGATGAATTTTAAATTACAAAGGAACAACTATTTTTCACATATCAGTTTTGGGTGAAGTTGGGGCGAAGGAGTCATGGATCAAACTCTTCATCGTAGGTCCGCTGCTCTCAGTTGAACATCCTATTGGAGTTGGTAAAAAGGGCGACATATTCTTTAGAAAAAAGGATAATCAACTAGCTAGGTTTAATTTAATCACCCAGAAAATTGAAGAGCTTGGTGTTAAAGGTGATAGATGTTGTTGTCCGATAATGGTTTATGAGAAAAGCCTTTTACCGATTGAAGGAATAAACAGTTAAGTTTATTTTTTTTGTCAGACAAGAGCTTTAAATAAAAAATAATGCCTTTTCATATTTTATGTATAATAATGCTATGAATATAAGTGCTATTTTATTTTTTATACTTTGTGAGCTCTGTGAAACTGCCACTATTTCATTCTCTCCGCTTTTAATCAGTCACTTTCTGGAGAATTTATTTTAGTTTTCTTCATTGTTTTGAGTTAGTCGCATTTTTTGGAAGTGGGAAAATATTTTCTGTTGTAAGTAATGTTAATTCCCTTGTAAAAAAAATGTTACTTCCCGAAAGACCAATGTATTTTCTTATAGCTTGTACATGACTTTATTTGACCATAAACTTTTGGGTTATTGTGTGAGCCCTCACATTTTCATCCTTTGTAAAAGGCACATCAATAGATTTTAGAGTGTGGGTGTTGTATATAAACTATAATTGATTTTGATTTTCAAGCAATGTTAAACTTTAGAACGCATCGAAATATTGAGAAAGATGAATACCAAATGAGTATAAGAAGATGAAAATGTGGTAGTAGTGTTTAACCTTAACCGGGGTAATGGCGTTTTCAGAAGCACGTTGATTCTATATAAATATATTTGATTAGTAGTGTGTATCTCGAATACTTCTTTAGATAAAAATATAGAAGTATATCATGGTATAAGAAAGGGGGGAGGCTTCATTTTGCAAACATGAGAAGGAAGACCAATTTAATGTCATGTAATGTAACATAGGAACTTGGAAGTAACAATTAGCAATGTCTAAAACGTGTATCTTCTTGCTTTGAGATATGGAATATAAGCTGATTTGAAGCTTATGAAAGTGGAAGAAAATATTCAGCATTTCAATGGGGTGAGTGGATCAGGGAGCACTGGGAAATAAGCTCTTGATTGTCAAGGTATTTGAAGGATCGTTGAGTGAGTTGGTGTGTATGTATGAATGTTTCTGACTAGAGCCCATATCGGCTACCTCTTAATTGACAGTAGATTGTTCAAGCTATAAAATCAGTTCAATGTGACATATGTTTATCAAACTATTCATCTGCCTTATTCATAAAAAAGGAGAATGCTAATGAATTGATTGTGAATAAAAGTTGAAAAACCAATAAGAAAGAGTTTTGTACGAAATTTCTTTTAGGGTAATTCTCGACTGTGTTTACAATTAATTTGTTAGCAACGTCCTACTTGACAAAATAAAGTTTTTTGACTTATGGATTTTTTTCAATTAGGCAATTTTCACATGTGATTGAAAGGTCGCCTTGGCGCAACTGGTAAAGTTGTTGTCATGTGACTGAAAGGTCACGGGTTCAAGTCCTGAAAACAGTCTCTTGTGTAAAAACAGGGTAAGGCTGAGTACAATACACCAAATGGTGGGACCCTTTTCAAACTCTGCATATGCGGGAGCTTTAGTGCACCGGGTTGCCCTTTTATGCAATTTTGACATCCTATTTTTTTTGAGGGGGGACGTCCTAATTTTTTTAACTTTAACATTTATCCTTCTTACATTTTCTAATATATATATATATTTGATAAATATATATTTCATTCAAAGAAAAATATGTATTTCATTCGTAGTATATCTCTTAAATGTCTTCTACATAAACATTTAAACAAAAATGTAATAACTAATATATATAAATCATACACGAAAAAAATATTTGTTATTGGTTAATTACTTAAAAATGTCTTCAACTTAAAATATTTGTAAAACACTAATACAAGTTGAGTAAATCTTTCGGTCTTTGTAAGGTAAAGTAAAAGAAGAAAGAAAAATGGGAGATAGAGAAAAATGGTAAATAGTTATTTTCATGAAGGTGTTATGAGTAACAATGATCTTTCAAAGTATCGAAATTTTAAAATTGTCTTTGATTGTACATTACATTAGTCAAATAGTCTTTGACATTAAAATGTTTTTTAATATTGTCATATTAATATTTCAATATATTTATTTAATGTTATTCGTTCTTATATGTATATATTTATTGTCATATCAATCTCTATAAAAATAAAAATAAAAAGAGGTTGTGTCAACAGTAAATGACTATATTAACGTCAAAGACTATTTTGACTAATGAGGTGTACAAACAATAAATGTTTTAGAATTTCGATATATTGAAAGACTATTGCGATTACTCGTTAAACATTTATGGATGAAAATTACTATTTGGTTTGTCTAGTTGTTGTAGTTATATTATGAGTCATGATTCTTAGCTTCCTTGTTTATTTTTAGAATTGGTCTTTGTTAAACGTTTGTTTAGTTGCATGGGCGGATCTACATGGAGGCTATGTGGGGCTAAAGCCCCACATGCCTTTTCCTCTTTTTTTTTTTTTTTTTATTAATAATAGTAATGACACAAAGTGTTTTATGTTTGAGTCCCGCAAAGTTATTTGCAACTTTTGATGTGAAGAAATTATTGAGGAGGACTGAGTTTTGTCCAAATGATTTTATAAAAATGTCGGAAGTGGCGTTACGCCATCAACTTAAAAATTATGTTCCAAATGTTTGATCTGACACAAAATTTGCTAAGTTGAAAGGGATTTCAGAACTTTGTGCAAAACTTGTCGAAACAATTAAGTGCAACACATTTGATATGGTTTATAAACTTTTGAAGTTGACTTTGCTCTTGCCGGTAGCAACCGAAAGTGTTGAACGCGTTTTTTCAGCTATGAAAGTTGTGAAGACTGAAGAGTAACCTATGTAACAAAATGGGTGATTAGTGACTAAATGACCGTACTGTAACTTATATAGAAAGATATGATCTTTTTTTTTTTTTGAAGAAAGAAAGATATGATCTTTTAACAATAAGCATTGATGTTATTTTAGCTCATTTGCGACAAATGGATAGGAGACGATTTTCATTGTAATGTATTTTATGAAACAATGTTATTTCATATTTTTAATATAGTATGCATTATTGTTTCTTTGATATTTTAGCCCCACATATACCAAAAGTCTAGATCCGCCCCAGTTTAGTTGACGTCTTGGATTGGTTTGTTCTGTCAAACGAATGGTTTTTCTTATCCTTTTATCATGTATATCTCATTTTTTCCGCTTTTACAATCTCCAACGAATAGACATTGACATACGTTAAAATATTACAGTATACTATACTCGTATAAGGTTTTTCTTTAGTTCTTTATAAGTGTCAACAGAGAATATAATAACAGGTCCAAGTAAGCCATGGATTACAGATTACCTTAACCAAGGGAGGCTTATGACTATTCTTGGCTTTTGACTTTATTGAGCGCTGTAATTTTAAATTTGCTGATATATTTGGCTTCAGCAAAGTGGTATGTGTACAAGGATAAGAAAAGAAGGTTACTGAGGAAGGCGTGGAAGAGTAACTGATGTATGACGAACACAAGGTTTACTGAAATAACTAATAAAAATACTTTTAGTGTTAAATTATTTCAGAGAAGACTTTGTTTTCGATTTGTTAATATGTTGGTTTAGTCTTTATATAAATTTTCAATTTATTATTGTTCTTGCACACAAATTGTGTTGTTCTGACAGAATTAAATATCGTATTGTCTCATGCTTTCTTTTAAAATTTATATAATGGAGGATCTTCCCTTAAAAAAATTATATAATGGAGGAGTCAGTTAAATTGCATGGTCATGGAGGATGGGAACAAGTAAAAAAGTTGAAGAAACGGGCAAGACGACTCTCAATATGTTTCATAACTTCAAAATTTGAGCATACATAGAAGGTTGAGAAGTATAGATGAATGAAGGAAGTGAACAGAGCATCTTATTCTACAGTTCTAAGGGTGACAACTTGGATTTTAGATCACGTGCAGCATATTTGATTACTTGGTGAATAGAATGAGGATGTCTCAAATGATACATTTGAAGGTTGTTTTAATAGATTACTGCATTCTCTTCTTTTATCCTAAACAAGGCAAAACCATGGTCACATTCAGCAGTCGAATCCCTACCCAGGAAGTACGCAACTGCACACATGACTTATCAATCCTTCTCCTATACATTGATAAGTTGTTTATAACTAAACTTTAAAAAGAGAAAAAGAACAGTGTAAAGTTGCATTAAACCCACTGCCAACATTCATTAAGGAAAAATATTATGTAGTTACTTTGATTTCTAGAATAAAATGTAAAATTATTGCATTAATTTGCTTACAAGCATACAATATAATCCAAGGAACCAATGTTTCCATCTTAAACAGGGCACAGATAAAAACTCAAATATACATGGAGGGGTTGAAGTGTAGTAAGAAACACCAATCAAGCAGTAATCACTTGAGTAGGATGTCATTGGACTATTATGTCATTGGACTGTGATATAAATAATTTATGGGAGTTACAATGACTACAAATTAGTAAGAAATAACAAATATGAATTCGTTGACGTGATTTAAATGTAGAACTAAATCCCCTGACGGTGACTCCTGCTGCAGAAGTTGAATACTTCACAAAAATTTCATTGCTCAAATTGATTTGTATAGAAGTTAACTTAACGTGGGGGATTGTGTAGACGAGGTCTGTTGCAGAAAACCCGTCCATTGGCCCTCACAAATGCTGCCAAACCGACACTAATGCTTGCCCACATTAGCGAAAAGAAGAAGTGCCGAAAATCATATCGAACTGCAGCAACAATAAACAAAATAACACTATTAAGGGCATAGATTTCACAATATATGTAATGCATAGTTGATTAACCTATCACTAGTACAGAGTCATTGTTCTACCCTAGCAAAGTCTGCATAATTATCCAGTTAAAGACTACAGACAAAATTTCACTTTGTAATAATGTAACCAAGTACAGGCATATGCAATATTTTTTTTACTCTGACCTTGTATGCTTGTGAAGAGTTAAGCACAGAAATTCTCGTAAACTTTCACATCACTCATTTTTGCTTTAAAGTTTAAATGTCTAGAAACCCTGGGCATGCATATTTGGCAGCAGTAGGCTACAAGATATCCCTCTTAGGATCTGTTTGGTTTGAGGAAACATATTTTTTCATTTTTTGATCACTTTTAATAACAAAATTTCATCTTATTTGTGGTTTGTTTTCTATTTTCAAAAGTTTGTAAGGTGAAAGCAAATTGTTTTCACTGCTTGTAAAAAAAAACATAAACACTAAACAGAAAGCAAGTTCTCAAAGTTAACATGCCATAAAAAACTTCAGTGGTTCCCCTAGTCCCCCATTCTCCATTTCACTTGATTGTCTTCTACCACCTCTATATTGTCTCTGTCTAAACTTATTGCCCCAACTGATTCTGAAAAGGTCACACTGGATTTTAGACCACACGCCTTTAAAGTAGTAAGCTGATTCTATATTTTTTTATTAAACCAACAGAGATACATCCATGCACGAATGTGTGCACATATTAGTGACCAATTAAATTTTAGTTTAAACCTTGAAACTAAATAAAGTAAACTCACCTTGTCTCAACGACATGGTGGCAAAAAGAAATCCAGTAAAAACCAGACCCAAAGCCAAAGGAAATGACTGCAAACATAAACAATAATATCAACATTTATTTCCATTAAATGCATATGACTTGCTTGAAGAATTCTATTAGCGAACTGCATATCAGCAAGTGCAGAATGCAAAATAAAAATCATATTAGGTCTTCAAACACAAGGGCAATGCTGTAATGCATTATGCAGCAATATAGTCACTTTAACATTTCCTTGACTGAATAATCTGGTTGCTCTTTTAACTATCAATGACAGTTTTTATTTCTTATTAAATAAAGCTTAAACGACTTGGCTTCATGAGGCCCGTTGCATTCCACCACTTTTCGGTAGGGTTGCAACCAGCTTTATGTAAACCTTGAAAGGAACACATGTCTCTCAAAACACAGTAAAAGAGAGAAAATAGTAAGTTTTCATTTAATTATTTTTTTTCTGTGAGATATAGGAAATTTCCTCAAAATACATTTCAATTCAATCATTTCATAATTAGTATACCACTATGAATTTAGCCGTACATCATATAAATTAAAATGTGTTTATAAATTGTGCGAGCATTTTAAGAACCGATCTTAAAACATAAAATTGATGCCACAAGCATCAATTAAAAAAATTCATCGATATTGTACTCACAGCTATAGCTTCAAGGCCTCCTTTCTGGGAAGAGGCAGCTGTATCTCGGCCGACAGAAACTATATAATGTCCTTGCAGAAGATCAATTGCATCCTTCACATAAAATAAATATATGAACAATACAAACCATCAATTACATATAAATTAATAAGTTGTTAATTAACAAATTTAAAAACGGTAATAGATACAGGAAGCTTAAAAATAATTTAACTCAAGATCATTTCAGACGCGGTATCATAATAAATAAGAGTAATCAGCATTGAAATATGTACATGAAAATTCGGCATCTTCTGCAGCATAATTACTATGTAGGGCAGCACAGATAAGGATGCAGAAGGGAGAAATCAAATATACAAAGGACAAAACCAAGATGAAAAAAAGTTGAGTTATAGCCAACTAGTAGACACCTAAGGAACTCTGGAGACCATAACTAGAGTACCCCACACATATTATTAGATTTTTATATTGGGTGTAAGGCATCCTCACAAAATCGGCTTATAATGTGAGGGTGTCCCTCTTTTATAAACTCGTTTCATGACTTATCTTTATTCTATGTGGGACTTAATTTTTCCTCATATATTATGTTAAATAAGGTCTACAAACCTGCTTTGTTCCATCGACAAAATTATTCAAATAATATCTTTGGAGAGCATTACAACCATCATTTATTATCCCTTGAACGGTGCGGTGCCCAAACCTGAATCCCACCAAAAAAATTAATGAGAGAAGTCACAAAAGGTTAAATTTCAAATCATATAATTCGCAATAGCAACACATATTTGAAACTTTATACGCGGAGATCTTATCAAATTGTCACATGGAATTTATTCAACCATAACATATAAAAGAATTGCACAATCACATTACTTTTTTTTCATATTGCCAGGTGCCAGTTTTTGTAATTCAAATTGAAAGCAACAGACTAACATGGAAAAGAAAATCACAATTTCCGTACTAGAAAACATATACAATGAGAGTCAGCATATCATATGAGAGATGCAATGATGGTTCAAAATCATTTCATGCTATTGTAAATTCAACATAGAAAAGCCTTTATGGACACATAATTTCATGATCCTCTTAATATGCGAGGAACATGAAATTTTTTGTAAAGACTAATGGGAAAATACCTGACAAAGTCTCCTTTCAGAGCAGGAGTTCCTGAATACTGGATACTTATATCGTCCCCATGATTAGCCCACACTGATCACAAAATCAGTTACAAATTGAATCAAAGGTTTCAAGAGAGACAAACAATGAAAACTTGAAAATAACTACATATTACAACATATATATCTATATTTCAAATCACATAATCTGAAAAGTAATAATAAACTTACAGATCTTAAAGCGTTCATCAAGATTTGAATGTGAACTAATGGTTTCTTCAGCACCAAAGACACCAAGCCTTCTAAGTTGGTACTCTAACATATTGCGGCCTATCATGCTCTACACATGTATTTTAACATTAGTAAGCTGAAAAATGATGCCCAGAACAGATAAAAACAAAAGATAGTGTTCCTTATAGAGGGACTAAGAAATGTTTTCCCTTAATTCGGGATGGCACAGAACACTTCAATAATAGAAACCAACCAACCTGAGTTACATTTGTACGGTCTAGACAGATAAAATGATGCCCAGAACAGATAAAAACAAAAGATAGTGTTCCTTATAGAGGGACTAAGAAATGTTTTCCATTAATTCGGGATGGCACAGAACACTTCAATAATAGAAACCAACCAACCTGAGTTACATTTGTACGGTCTAGACAATCAATACAGTTGGTCCTAACAACTCCAAGTTGCTCCTTCATTTTCTCTCCCTTTTCATTCAACAGAAGATATCTACAATTGCATAACAAATAGCAACTCGGGTCATATATATTTATTTTTTTAAAGAAGCGCTTTGGTAACGCAAAATTTTATTATAAAACAGGATAATAAGGTGAATGTCTTTTTAAGACAGATCATGACATCGTGCTGGAAAATTGTCAATGATAATATAGCAGATAGGTCCAAATTAAGCAACATAAACAAACATAGTAATATAACTTATTAGAATTTGTTAGCAAATCAGTAGTTTAAAAATAGCTCCCAGCTTCAATGACACCAATAAATGTCAATGTTTCAAACTACTAAACAATTCTCGAGAAAGTAGATATCGAATAGCTTAACTAAAAAAATTCCATACCCGTTTCTCTCAAGAAAATCTGATATTTGATCGTAAAGCATTGATAGACGTTCAAAATGAACATGTCCACAGATATGATGGAAATCAAAGTGAACGTATCTGCAAAGAAAAATTAAGCACACATGAGCAATCCCCAAAAAAACTGAAAAGAATCCATGCATATCAATATAATCAATCTAAAAGTTAATTGAAAGAGACTTCTACCTTACATCGTCACTAGCCACATGTTGCATTGTACTGCCAAATTTTTCACATAGCCGTCCTTCACCTCCATGCTGATAAAATACAAAGGAGAAAGAAGACCACTCAAATAGATGCATGCCGATACATAACAATTCCATGCACATTTTAAGTTGCATGCATTCTTTACAGTTGTCACTTGTCAATGAAATTTACTATGCAATTACATAGACTAGTATCATTTAGTAAAATCCCCAACCAATATACAAGCATTCTCAGTTTGTAATACAATGGAAGTGTATTCACCTTGTTAACAAGATCAACAGCCAACACTGCTCCATATTTTTTTCTCAAATCTAATATATGCCTCTCCAGGACTCGTGGCTGCATCTCAAGCAATGAAATGGAAGTGAAATACACAAAATATGTTAAAAAACCACAGAAATATAACAATCAACAAACACTTACAGCTTCCTCGAGTTTCAATAACTCAAACTTCGGTTTATATGTTAAGTCAACAATTTGCTGCCAGAGCAGTGGAATCGAACCACGAATCTGCAAAAGCTCAACCATGATGTTTTCTAATTGATACGAAATGAAATAAAAGTTTAATTGACACTATATTTTGGTACAAACACAGTTAACATTCATCCCAAAAATCAGAATTTGAGCATCCTAGCCCCTCCTTGTTTGGCTTGATTGTTTAATCATATAATAGCAAGAATCCCCTATTTGCACTATAATATAAGAGAGTTGTAGTGATATTCACGAAAAACCTGGAAATACTAGTTTACATTCAACTATCACTATTAGTATTGCTACATTCAAACCAAATAAGAGTCCAGCTCAGCATTTTTTAATATAGAAGTCCTATATCCTAATAGGTACAACAAATCTTATCAGAGGGTCCATGTCTCAAAATTAAAAAAAAAAAACCAAAATAGTTGAAGGTTAAGCTATTTTTGTATCAACCTTAAAGCTACCAATATTGCATGTGAGAATACTTTGGCTTAGAAGTTTAAGAGTAACCTTTTCAGTTCAACATCAACCCATCTTGAAACTGGAAAATCAAATTAACAATAATAAAAGTAACTTAATATAACAAAAAAAAAATGGAATGAACAAAAATATGATGATTTGTAGCAAAATATAATTTTTTTACTAAATGCAAAAGATTTTAGTCAGGAATTTAGTTTTGTTATTTTTCCCAACCGGAAAGCTAATATAAATTTGAACAGTTAATGATGCCAGTATCAAAATCTAGCAAGGATCAATGGTCATGTTTGGTAGAGTTTGTATTTAAACAAACATGGAATAGCAGATAAAAAGAGATAGGATGACTTCCAGGTAGTTATATAGTAAGTTGCACACAAGAGATCAAGAGAAAGTAGGTAGAATTAAAACAATTATTTCCCAATGAAAAAAGCAAGTGACAGAAAAATAGAGTTGAAAAGAAAAGGCAATTGCTTTCTGTATCATTATATGGAAAGCTGCTCCAGGTATTATTGGCAATGAAACAAAAATGTTCTTTTCTGTCTGCGAGACTGTGACAATGCTTTTGCACCAGCATCATTAAACATGAACTTTATTTTTGAATAATTTGCTAATAGCAAGATGAAAATTGCAACTAATATTCATATTACTTCCATGCCTACTACTACCAAAGTATATTAGTTTCTCACTTCCTATAGTCTTTCTCTTCTAGTTCCTGGTCACATTATCACCAAAAAGAGCCTAAATACGTATATACAATTGGAAGGATATCAAAGCATCGTTTACAAAATATTAAACACTTCTTAGTTCGTCATTTGTCAGCCCCCAAAAATTTGGCTTCTTCAAAGTTCAACACCGTTAATTGCACGGTCCAAAAATACCAAAAATAGGTATAGACAATTAAGAACTTTTTAAATATATTAGACATAAAAAACTGAAGTCAATTTTCCAACTTCTAAGAAAAATAATTTAGTTAAATATCATTGGTTCATTAATTATGCAGTTGCTTATAAGTGTACAAGATAATGTCCATCTTATTTCAAAATAATGACAACTCTTTAGGATGATTAGGACTGCTGCTCTGATTTAAGTCAACAGAACACACATATCTTGCATGACAAGCCCATCATTGTAATTCTTAGAATAATCGATTTGTGGTCGCAGAAAGTAATACCTGAACAAATGAAGCAGTATAACCATTGAACTGCATAAGTTGTTCAGTTTCCACAAAATTGGCAACATATCCATCTGGATCAGCTCCTCTTCTCCACATTCGAGTTCCTTTCAAGGAATAAAATTTCATTTGTACTATCAGCCAACCAATCAGTAAAAGATTATGATTGCTTTCTTTAAGTAGTCATAAATTTCAACCCCATATTCTCTCATACAAAATTACTTCAAATTATATATTCTAAAAATAATTTTAAACCTCAAACATGACAAATTCAAACCCTAACATGAAAACAAAGGAAACAATATATCTTTTAATATCTTTTTCTTAAGGTGCAATTTAGATCTGTATATGCTCCTAACAGACAACTACAAGGTGATGTAAAAATCCTCGGAACCTTCAATGATTACTTTCAATATCACCGCATTAATTTCACTAAGTTCATGGCCTACAGGATATTGATTCTTTGAATGGTAAGGAGCAAATGATATCTGTAAGTGCACAGTCAAGCTAGAAACAAAAGATTTTTTTGGTTGGACAGAAATAAATATATGTTCATCCAAAAGTTTAAAATACCGTTTCTTCTTGTGCATCTCCTCGCAATCAAAGTGACATCAATAATATCTTTCCCAATAGCTGCTTGAAAGTAATGAAAACCTGATATCTTGCTAAGGATAACATTGAAAAAGAAATGGTTATGTGCTCACAAAACATTACACAAAAACTTATACGAACCCCAAAAGTATGCATTAGTTATAAGAAAATCCATAAAATGATGACCTATCATTGAAATGATCAAATAAGGATACTGCCTTGGACTACAGGGAGTAAGTATGGGTCAAGCTGGCAAGCAGAGAATCACAAATTTATTAGTTAGTACTATAAAAATGTGGAAGTCATGAAGAAATTGAACAAGTGAAAAAACTGCCATAAACCTACCTTGTTATCTATGAGCACTTCTAACATATAATTGTTCCATAGAAATCGAGGTTCTGCCTGTAATCAAAAATTTGGTAGCATAAGCAGAATAAGAGCAGGGGAAAATCAAAAACTACAGAAGGAATCAATTCGGAGTGGACATAATCTCCTAAACATGAGGAGTGTCGCTTAGGAATGGTATCGAGAAGAAACTGTGATTCTTTTTTCTCTACCAGAGTCAGCACATGTGGGTATATCAGTGTAACGGCAATATTCTATAAATATCAGTAAGAGTATGTTTATGTTATTGCCATATGTGGCTAATAATTGTGTTAACACAAAATATGCTGAATCAACATATTATGATTTAGTTTGGTAAAAAAAAAAAATATTATGATTTAGTTACCTTGAGCTTCTCAAGGCTCGACTTCCCCATATGTTAACTGTTACTGAGTGTTTCAGTGAATTATTTCATCAATTTCACACAACAGAGAGTCTTGGACTTCTCTCTCTTTGGTTTATCATTTCCTCTCTCTTTCCTATATGCTTCCCTTTACTTTCTTTCAACTAACATGGTTTAACACAATAAAAGAAAATCTCTAAACTAGGAGGGCAATGGCAAAACAAAAGGCAATAGATACCTGTCTCCAAAGAGGAAGCAATCTAGATTCATCGCCCAGGTCATTCAACCGCTGGGCACTGCAAAACATGATAATTTTATTGTATTAATAAATACAAATTTACATTTTATTTTAACCCTCCATAAATTATGTGCTTTATGGGGGGCTGTAAATATCCTACTCCCAAAAAACAAGTGATAGTATATTACAAATATTTTTTGTACAGAGTTTTTTATTGATAGATAGATTGATAGTGATCTAATCTTGTCTTATTAAAAAACTTACCAAAATAATTTTGTCTTGGAATGGTAAGGCAACATAAAGCATTATTTATAGGATTTAATTTATATATGTGATAACTATTTTTGCTAGAAGGAACATTTACATGGTAATGCTTTATTTACGTAGCTTGCACTCAATTTTCATTCAGGATAAAAAAAACAAGCCAACTATTCTAAGATAATATTAATGTCACTATTATCACTAAACTAATGCCTTTTAATTTAACCAAGGTTACAATGACCTGCAGCTCTGAAAAAGTCAGATTGCAGAAGTTCCTTCTTCAGATTCATTTTAAAAAAAATCAATAGAACTGTATATTAAAATAAGTTCCTATCCTAGATATCAGCTGCGTAGAGGTTTGCAACCAATGGCAAAACGTACTTAAAGTATCTCATATTCACCCTTCCTATGCAATGATTATTGATATCTTTCAACATGTAGTATGAAAGATTATTTTTCAGAAGCCCTCAAACATATATTATTGATACTCTGGACATAAATGTCAAAGTGAAGTTATGTCATCCTAGGTGCCATGCTAAAAGTTCTACACACTACAATACATAAATAGGGAGGTGGGAACTGCATTTTATGTAGGTTTACAGGCTGCATGATTGCACCTACCAATTAAACTGAGATTGTATGGGTAGTTTCTTCTCTGTATATTCATACATGTATGTAAATAAGTAAGGCAGTGAATTTTAGAATCCAAATAGAACCATAACATATTCTAGAGACATAAAAATGAAAGACTACGAGGAATATTGAAAGAAGTTCACCTCAGAGTCAAATTAGTTTCATATGAGAAGAACAGACCAGTAGTTTTCTCAGCAACATTTAGTAGCCCAGAAAATTCCAACTCCGCCTTCTTCTGCCAAATATGGTGCAGCAATTATGAGTTCCAAATTGGAAGTATACATGGAAGCAAATAGGAAACAGGTGGAGCTGTAGCAAATATACCTGTTCGGCAGGGGTACTTTTAAGTGAATGATCACATGGAAAAACCTTCATGGATGAAATTTTGAAAATTGGATGCCCCAGGTAAGATCCAGCACATTCACGCTCAGTTATGACCATCAAATATGATCCTAAGGGCACAGTAAAACTTAGCAACATCAAAATAATTGCCCAAATTGAACTATGCTTTTCAAATAATGTATTATCTGGTATTTAAAAGGAAATCAATTATGTAAACAAGATTGAGAAAATAGGATACCAATATCAAAATCACTATTGTAAGCAATTAATAAAAAGGGTAGTAAGGACCTGCTTCTTAAGCCATAAACATAAATGAACTAAAAGAAATCTATATAAATGCAAAGCTAGCATGATCATTAAACCATGTGCCAGTTCTTACAAAAATAAATTAAGAAATAAAAAAAACCATTTGTTTTCCTTAGCCCATATGGCACCAAACATCATTGATATTTTATTCATTTCTTGCTTCCATTTGTGTGCCAAAATCAATGACCATTTATCATTAGTCGAACATCCCAATTGCTAACTTCAATCACCCCGCCCACACAACTAAAAAATAAAAAATGTGTAATCTAATCATCTGACATTGTTACACAATCATATAGATCAAGATGAACATCGACCTTGCCGATAAAGAGGAAATTAAAACTTAGAAAGAAACACAAACATACAGTAGCCACTTCATGTAAAATTTCATTAAAGCAAAACATGGCCATGTCTCTCTTAAGATTGCTCACCAGCCAAAAGCCTCAATATTCCAACAACACCGAAAATCGTATAAATCTTCGGAACTCGAACAGTGGTGCATTCTGGAACCTCATCTGTCAAAGCAAAACAACCCAAGATCAAAATTTATAAAACGGAAAGAAAAAAAAATCAAATGATTGATGGATCTTTTGTAGATGAATTACATAAAAAGCACTACACGAAGACAAATCAATTGAATCAACTAACCGATGAGTTTCATGGATCCATCAACTCGACTAACAGCCAAAGAAGAACCAGAAGATCCATCCGTTGGCTCAATCACATACTGATCAGGAAATTCCCATAATCGCATACGCGTGTACAGCTTCTGCACAGAATCTGCTCTCTCCATCATTATTGAAACTCCAACTCACTGAAAACATCAAACACAATACATTCAAATTCACAATTCAAATTCAAACTAAACTCTATTCACAATTAATCATCAAGGATTCAAATCTCAATTCACCGCTTAAGCTAGCTACAAATCATTCAAATCCAGTCTAATTTGATCAATATTCATTCAAATTAACAATTCGAACTAAACTACATTCACGATCAATTATCAAAGATTAAAATCCCATTTTACCGCTTAACCTTCCTACAATTTCACAAATCAACCGAAGCAATAACACTAACTTCAAATCATTCAAATAATTCAAATCCAGCTTAATTCGATCACTATTGATTCAAATTCGAACTAAACCAAATTCACGATCAATCATCAACGATTCAAATCTCAATTCACCATTTAACCTTTCTACAATTTCATAGATCAATCAAAGCAATAATCCGAAGTTCAAATCATTCAAATCAAGCATTAATTGATCTAAAAGGAAGAGAAAAACTAATTTCCCGCTAAAACCGTTGAAGCTAGTTATAGAAATTTTCTCACACTTTCTCAGGAAAGAAAATGAAGAAGAGAAAGAGAAGAAAATGTACCTGAATGAAAATTAAGATCCAAATGCGAATTCGCGTTTAGAATGATAAAATAATATTCATTTTAGTTTTAAGCTAAAGTTAAGAGCGTGTTTGGAATGTTCGTCAATGATGCGTGATGTGGACAAAATCGCTGGTTCGTATTCGTGGTGTTCCAAATGAGGCTTTAGTGTGAAGTGACTTACCGGTTCTGCTTAAACGGTGCCGAGGGGGGTGTGTTAACGACACACGTGGGGGTGGATTAGAGGTTTATGTGAGCGGGACCTACTACTATGGAGAGCCTTATGACATGGTCAATAGAGGAGCAACGTGTGGGATTGTATCTACCGTTGGATGTGAATACTGAAGTGAAATTGATGGTTAGAAATATGGTGGGGTCTTGAAATTTTGGATGTCTGAAATCAATTTCAAGCTTTGGATTGGAGAATTTTGTCCTCTTAATTCAAATAGAGATAAAGATATATAAATATTTTTTTGAAGTATAAAGATAAAAAATAAATATGATGTCACATTATTATCGAAAAAATGCATGTGCATATGGGAAAAGATTATCTCTATTTACTTAAAACAAATGGATAATGCAATTTGGTGGGAGATAGACATACAAAAATATATAGTGAGTTCCACCACTATTAACTTTTTTAAACTTAAATGTGTTTTTATCTCTCCAAATAGAATAAATGAAAAATAGATTAAATGGAGAGGATTTTAACCCGCCACATATGATATTTGTGTTTTGTTGCTCAACTAACACAGATGATTTGCTAAATTAAAAAGAATTAAATGAACATATGATCCTCCAATTTTTTAATAAATTAAAATTTTGGTCTTCCTATTATAAAAATGAACTTTTTGGTTTTTAATGTCAATTTTTCCTGAGTATTTCCCCAACTCTGTTTTTAAATCAATTTTTTTTAATAAAATATATATATATGTAATATGCATGTTGTTATTAATTTGTTTTATTCAATAATCATCACTTTATAACATATTTTAATTTTTTAAATAATATATAAGTTAAAGATGTGATGAAAAATACTAAAGTACAATTTTATAAAACATTTTGATTATTAAACTAATATTTTAACTATTGAAATGATAGTTTATCATCAAGGTAATATATGTAATTATTAAAATAATAAGAAATACTATTTTGTAAATGTTCTAATTATTAAATTATTTTATCTATTGAATTAAAGGTCAAAAGCACTATGTGCTCCTTTAAGTTTAACGTTTATATCGAATTAGTCCTTTTAGTTTTTTAGTTTTAAATTGGTCATTTATGTTAGTAAAAGTGTGCTCGTAGTCCTTTAAGGCATAAAATATATGCACCATTACCCTCTCTTTCCATCAAACTCAGTTAAAAAAACATTTATGTTTATGTTAGTAAAACTTGGCAAGTCTAAATTAATCTCCCTCAGAATTAGGGTTCATATATGTATTGTTCAAGCTTAGTTTGAAACAAAAATCAATCGATTACTTGATTTATAATGTTGTTGATGAAATAGTTATCTGTAAAATTAGGATTGAATTGGCAAACAATAAGTAGAAAATATATATAAGTAATTATATTTTATGTCAATGTTAAATGGTCATGTAAACACTTTTCAAGAAAGTTGTATGAAAAAAGGGATCAAATTGTTAGAAAAAAATAATTAAAGGACTAATTTGTCCACTTTTACTAACATAAAATACCAATATAAAATTATAAAAACTAAAACAATTAATATGGTATAAATGTTAAATTTAAAGGACCCTAAGATATATTTTGGTGACAATTCAGTCATTTTTACTCCACAGGCGGTACAAGGGAACCAAAATCTAGTCGGTGTTGTTAACCAAAGCCAACTGATTATTGCATCCGTAGGACTCTAATAGGTTTAGTCGATTCGTATAAAACATGTACCTTGTACTCCTCATAGTTTTAAAACTCGGCTCGGTCATCGACTCGACAGAGGTACTGGGTCACTAGATCAATGGTCGAATCACCGAGTCACTGGTTGAACCGCATGACTGAATCGGATTAAACCGGATAGCTCGGTTAAATGACTCCATCTTAAGATTAAATTTTTATTGGTATTTAGCTAGATTAAAATATATATTAAACTAAATTTATACTTTATAAAAAATTAATGTCAACTTGTAATTGTCAAAAATATAACATTGCCCTTTAAAAAAAATATAATTATTCAAAAAAACATAAATATATAAATTATTCAAAAATACATAAACAACATTGCTTTATATTGTTGACACAGGCTTAAAAAGCAATGTTCTTTTCTAATTGCAGGTTCTTGAAACATTAAAATTGGGCTTTATAGACAAGCCCATCATATACCACAAAGTGAAAACCCTAATCGTATATATAGCTATAACACATCACTGTAAACATTAGCACCGCATAGCAACAGTGTGCACCTTTTCTTTCTCCTTCTCTATTAATTCTTCTTGTTTGAGTAAATGAAGCTTTCAACGTAGAACTATATGGGAATTCTGATATGGATTTAGTTCCTTCTCTCTTTCCATTCGCTGCTTAAGACCGAAATCTGTTATCCTTTCTTCTTTCTTTTTCTGGTTTGTTTTTTAAGAATGCTAAGCAATGAACCGGACGGTTCTATAAACCGACCGAGTCACCAGTTTTTATTGATGAGAAGCTCGAACCGGATACCTCACTGGTTCCCGGTCTGATCGGTTGGACCGGCCAGTCCGTTCCGGTTTTTAAAACTATGGTACTCCTTATTCATAGCCTAGTATTTTTTCCACGGCTAACCCTATATATGGGCACCCAAAAATGAACAATATTTTTAACCGTACTCAGGGTCGTCTGAATCATTAGGTTAGTAAAGTCCTTATTTTAGGCCCCAAATTTTAACTTTTTAATCATCATATATTTTGTGATTCACACTCCTTAATTGTGGTTAATATTGCATTAGCATGTATGCATTCGTTGCAATACATAATGATTTTCTAAGATTACTTTTTGCAGTTTTCTTCCTTGACATTGCGATTCACAATCCTTTTTAAGGTTTAGGCATTGTATTTCTCTTCATGTCCCACTCTTCGTCTCAAAATTATCTGTGTTTAGCTTCATTATCTATTGAAATGAAATTTCAAATAAAATCGATTATGATAATGTGATAAACGATTTTGTGTCTCAAAAACCAGGAAAAATACAGATTACATAAAATATTCTTAAAAAATATTAATTTTATAAAAGCCCCACTATTAAAGTCTTCTTAGGCCTGGATATTGATTGAGACGACCCTGCCCAGACTAAGCTTCAAGTTGAACAGGTACATTGATGGGGTAAAACCGCAAGTGCATGGTTTACTGAAGTAGTAAAAAGAGAGTATCGTTCCAACAAGGAGTTGTTCAATTTGATTAACTTTTATTGATGATTAGAAAAGAGTTTAGTTGTAAAGATTGGATTTTTTAACGGTTGAAAATAATAATAAAAAGGCGCATTGGAATTATTGGTTCATCTTGGAGACAAACCCTTCACAAACCAAACCTTAAACCTAAACTTTATATTGGATGTACTTTCTAAAGACAAGTTTCTCTTAAGCCTATCATATCTCCTTTCGGTTTCAGTGAGTGTGTTCCTCTAACAACCACGCCTATTCTCATGGTTGATTGCTATTAGAATCCTTGAAGAACGAAACTTTATTTGTCTCAAGGTTTGCTAGACTATTCTCATGTTTCATAATCCTTGTCTAATTTCACTTGTTCCAATATCAAAACTTCTTCTTTCGATGCTTCGCTTTGATATTTGTGATGATGAATTAACAAGTATTAACCCTTCGTTGTCGCTTTATGAGTTTGATACTTGTTAATTCATTATAAAAACGGTGAAATTAGATTAGAAAGTAGATTTATATAAAATTAGGGTTCGAGGCTTGGTTTGATTAGGATTAGGTCATTAGACTCATCCAACAATCTCAAGACAAGAAGAGTCTACTCACTCATGTTCATCGTAGACATAGAAGAGAAGAAGGAGAAGAACATAAAATGAAATAATAAAAAGAAGAACTTTTATTAAGAGAAAACAATTATCAATATTGAATTCCAAGAACAAAAGATAAATTGTTGTGATAGCTAGCTACTCTATTTATAGGTTACAATGACTTAAGCCCTAAGAAATACATCACTAGAATGTTCCACAAGAAACCATGGGCTTTTAGGTCAAAAGTAAACTAATAGATAGCTTGTCCTTGAAGCAAACAGCAGCGAAAGAGAGTCCTGGGAGGTGGCACGTCCGTGTGGTTGGTGGCACGGACCGTGCCAAGCTTCTGACTTGGGGGAGACATATTTTTGTACTCAATCTTTGTATTTTAAGCCAGAATCAGCTTCAAATCCTCTTTCTTTTGCTCCAAGCCTAAATCTTTAGAATATTTGTTCCTGAAATTAAATAACTTGCAATTGAAATAAAATAGTTCTAGAAAGGAATTAAAAACAAATAAAATCTAAATAAAATAGACTCAAATAATATATTTAAAACACTAATTATTGACTCATCATACATATGGTGAGGAGGGCACCAATATGGCAAATTGGCATGTCGCAAGTTTTTCCTTATTATAGTATTATGCAAGCCAACAACATGCCTTACATTGGAGGATACATCTACAGCCTAGTAGCAGGAATACAATTTCTTGTTTTGGATTATATAATGAAGGAACCATTGATGAATTATCCACCTCTATCATTTAATCTTGTAGCATATTTTCCACGACTCAATGTATTTGTACCACCCCTGGTGGTTTTGAAGACACCTTGACCAATAGTGAGTTTTGCTTGTGAACAATCATAAATCATGAATCCATTTTACCAATTTAACACTCATTTGGTTCCAAGAAATCAATGGAAAAACAATGGTGATCCGAATCAAGAGCAATCACGAGGAACTCTCCTACCTAAAGTTCAGACTCGACCATGTTTCCAAAACCCCCTGAACATGTGTGGCACCAGCCAATTATGGCCGAGGTAAGAACTCTGGGACCACGACTGTTGGACTCTAAAACTCATAATTGATACAATGAACAGGTTCTTTGAGATATAGTTGAAACTCATGGATAAGTCTGTGCATGGAAAGCCAGATCCATAATAGGTTGATGATTAATGCCATTGTCTAGAGGTTATAAAACTCAAGATTTTTCTACCTTTTTTGGGAAATATGGTAAGTCAATTATGGGGCATATCGAACGATTTACTGCATAGTGCGGTGAGGGAAATCAAAATGAATTCAAAAGTTACATTTGTTCCTTTTATTGTTTATAAGAACAACATTTATATAGTATATTCTTCTCTCTCGCCAAATTCGATCCAAACATGGGAAGGCATGGATTAATGTTTCCATGACATGTTCTATTGGCCTCAACCAGAAGTTACAATAGTAGGACTAATGAATCTTAAGCAACAAGTAGATGAATCAGTTGTTGACTTCATCGAGAGGTTCATTAAAATGGTTGGGAAATGCTTAGTCCAATTTCTTGGCACTAAATATGCATCATTGCCATGCAACCACGACTAACAAAGAAATTAGTGGGACAAGCCTTCCATGATCCAAATGGCTTGGCTTCTTGAGGATCACCTATAGAGAAACTCATTAAATAAAGAGAAACAATGTGTTCTCGCCAAGGGATAGGTCCAGACCTAGTTTCCATAATTGACATAGAGGATTAATATGATGATGATATGTTAGTCAATCCAACGACATATATTCTCACGGCTAAAATCCTTAAAAGGGAAAAGTTATGTGTGTTTTGCTTTAATATGAGCAAAATGGAAGGACATAAGTTCATCAAGAGACTAAATTGATCATGCCTTTGATCTAACAAAAGTCGACCATGTATTTGATTATATTCTCAAAGATAAACATATTTGACTACTTGATGGTCACAAAATCCCCCATACAAAGAGATAAAATGCAAACAGTATAGCCATCGACATAATTCCTATAATCAAGCCACGACTAACTGCATTATCTTCTGAAGAGTCATCCAAGAGTTTGTTAAGGAAGGCAAGATTACGCTAGTAGATAATAAAGATTTGGAAATGGTTATTGATACCGATCATTTCCCAGCCATGTATATGGCCATGGTTTCATTCTCTGAACCCAAAAGATTTTAGAACTGTTGAAAAAGGAAATATGGTGATCAAACGGGGTTTGACAGCCTAAATTTAGATTGGTTGAATCCATAGAACGGGATGAACATACATATGAAAAACCAAATAAGACACTCAAAGTCAATATGGTCCATTTAAGAAATCAAACGATCACCAGACTTTGTATCGTGGTATTTAGGTGATTGGAGTGAGATATGGTCATGCATCCTGATCTAAGTATACACTTTATTTGTAATAAAAAACAAACTAAAATTGTATGCATTTGATAAATGTATATCATGTCATATGGGGTTTGATGGAAGTTTGGACATACATGATGTCCGACAGTCAAATATCTCGATTTGATGGAAAAGGTGTGGTCGAAGGAGGGATGGATGGAAGTTTGGACATACATGATGTCCGACATACATGTATGCATTTGATTCCAAAGGTTCTTAGTTCTCATTAGTTGGTAGAATTTCTCCTTATTTTTTTATTTGGGAGTCTTTATGAGTCGTTCTTTCTAAAATGCTAGCAGTAATAATTGATTCACATGTTTCAAAGAATCGCTTGTTGGGTGAAATAGGTGGATATTAGTAAGCAGGAAAATGTGGTTGTTTGAGGGTGAAGGATTTTAAGGTTATTTAGCAGTGCTCTTTTATCGAAGTAGACATGGTATCTGTTAATGGAAGGGGAGTCTCAATGGGCAAGGGTGTTAGTTGCAAAATATGATAATGGTGTGGTCTCTAACCTGATAATTTCAACAACTATTAGACATGACATGACTAATTTCATGGGGGTGGAGAGATGATTGTGGTTTAGGTGGTGTTCCGAGGCGAGAATTTGATTGGTGTGTGGAGGTATTTAAATAGAGAATTGGGTGTGGGGGAGGGACGTTATTTTGGCAAGATCATTGGTGTGGAGAAATGTCTTTTAATCAAATGTTTCCACACCTTATGGGAATATCGTGGGAAAAATTGATTGGTCTCGGATATGGGGAGTCGGGAGGATGGCTGGTGGTGTTCAAAAATTAAATGCAGGAGAACATTGTTCGCGTGGGAGGAAGACATTTTTAAGTATTTTATGGATTTGATTATTTCGGTTCAAAATTCGGTAAGGGAGGATGAATGGAGTTTCCAAGTAGATCCTAAAGGTCTCTTTTGGGTAAGTTTTATCTACCTTCATCTATGTAATCTATCTTCCCCTCTTCTTTTTATGTGTCATTGGGTGAGTTACTTGATAAGGTTTGGGGGAGATGTTCTTCTTCAAAGGTTTTAGGGTGCGTCTGTTTCAGCTTTACAAAAAATAGATTTTGAGTTAAAAGAATCTAGAGGTTTTTTTATAGAGATTTTTTAAAAAATCTAAAGCTATTTCTGTTTGTTTACTATCATAATTTTTTTTTTTTTAATATTTGAAACTCTTACACTTAAGTTCTTTATGTTTAGAAAAATAATAGATTTTGGAAAAGCTACTTGAAATAGCTTTTCATTTCGAGGCTAAAAATGATTTTATTTTTACCAAAATGGATTTTTTTTTAAATCTAAAACAAACACTACAAAAATAAAAAAGTGATTTTTTTAGATTAAAAAGTAGATTTAAAAAAAAAAATTTAAAACAAACGGGCCTTAATCTTCACTTGGCAATTGATTTTAATCACTTGTTCACTAGGTGTGGTTTCACAAGCGCTATATGCTATGAAGTTTTCAAATGGTTAGGTATGGAAATAGTTATTGTAAGGAAAATATTTATTTTACCTTTGACAAATTCTAAGGAAAATATTATGTTGCTAGAAATATTATATTCTTTGCATCATAAAGGAAAAGGTGTAAGGGTGTGATGTTGGTTTGACACATGGTGTTATGACTAATTTGAAATTCTATCTCATGTTCTTTGTAACTTTAAATTTCAGAAATTAAACTTAAATAAATCACTTTAAGAAACTCAACATTTTTAAGATAAGAACTTTAAATGTGTGTTTGGATGGAAGGTTTAGAAGGGAAAGAGAGGGGAGAACTTAATTTTATTTTTTAAATTACTGATATTACAAAATAATTTTAAAAAAATTGAATTAACAATATGATGAATAATCATATAATACTTCAAAAACATTTGATTTATTTTGAAAAAACATTTTACATTGTGCGTAATTTAAAAAATAAAAGTGAGCCCTCTCATCATTTTCCCTCTTGAACCCTCAATCCAAACACACCTTAAGAGTTTTGGGCAACGTCCTCAAAAACAAAACATGTCAAGTTCGTTTGTTCAAAATTTCAAATCACTGATCAGTGATTAATATATCCAAACTATGTACATTGGTTCGATTTCAATCCAAACTATAACAAACAAAATAACCAGGCTATAAACTCTTTTGTACGTGTATCTATGACTATGAGCAATTAATATATCCCATCCACTTTACCATGATTTCCAAGATTTTAATTCTGCAGTTAAACCTCGTCATCAATTGCCCTAAACCTAAACATTGCACATACTTTCTCTGTTCTCATACTCATACATGCATGCCTCTTAATTACTACCATCAACTTGCACTAACATATGTTCAAGTTAATTTTTTTAAAAACATATATTCAAGTTAATTATCAGCAACCATTGATCATATGTAATATCTTTTCAAGTTTATAAATTAAAAAAACAAAATAAGGCAGATTTATTCTCCAATAGAGATAATAGATTAATGTAGAGATGTTCAACTTCTATTACTTAATACGAAACGAAATTAAAATCCATAAAAAACAATACGAAAGTACCAAATAACATGAAACAAACATAAACAAAAAGGAAACATAAAAACATATGAAGTTGAACAATCTGCACCAAGAGATAGCATTATAAGTCTCATTTCTCTTCTGCTTCATCATCATCTTCTGGAGGTGGCAACTCGTTCAGATCAAAGTCCCGTCTCCGTCCTTCTTCATTCTCAGCCGGTGCAAGTGCTGCTGCAGGTGCAGGTGCAGGCGCTGCTTGGACTTCCTTAGTGATATGACCACTACCACCAGCAGAGGACCCTGCGGTTGATTGGATCGATCTATTCAGATCGAACACAAGCTCGCGAGCTAATGAGCTCACCCCTTCATTGATCTTGTCGCCAAGACCATCACCTGAATTTTTTTTACCATGTAACAAATAAAGCACACAATCATATAAGGTTAAAAAGTTGATTTGTTAATCAGTCTCTATAGTTTAGGATTTGTTTGTTTAAGATTAGTAAAAAATTATATTTTATGATTTAATTAAGTTTGTGTGCGTAAGTTTTTTTTCAAATCATTTTGTTAAAAGAGTGGTTTTTATGTTGAAAATGAAAAGCTATTTCTATTTGCTTTTGAATAAGTGATAAATATAAAATCTCTTCTTATAAGTTTAGACAAACACAAAATAACATATTTTTCTCAAACACTAAAACATTCAATTTGAATAGGAAAAGCTATTTTCATTAGCTTTTCAAGAAAATCACTTTTACAAAATCTTTTTTACAAATTAAAACAAACACAACATAATATACTTTTCTTGAATGTTTCTGAAAAATAATCCCTAAATAATTTTTAGATTTTTTTTTAATTTACACCCAAGCATAGCTAAAACATCAACAATATATTTTTTTTAAATATCTAAAACATCTCAATTATCTTTTGGTGGATCTAAAAAAATTAGATCTAAATCATGGAATACCATACGTTTCATAAAACATCTCTAAATTATTTATATCAAAATGATTTTTTTTAAATATTATTTCACTCATAACCATAACTAAAACATCAAAAATAATTTATTTTTCAAATCTTAAACAAAATTTCAGATCTATATAATAAGACTATGTATAGAGTTAGGGCTTAGTCATATATACCCTCAGCAGGAACGGGTGCAACGGTGCTAAAAGTTGGTGGAGGGAAAAACCCCCGATGAGCACGATCTGGATGCTTGCGCATATGCCCAAACGCAGCTTTCCATGTGGCAAACTCCCTCTTGCATTCTGGACATGTTGGGGATCCTGATGGAGGGTCTTTCACTTGGTTACCTTTCCTTTTCTTGGAGACATGACCATCAGAACCAACTTCTTGGATAACAGATGAACCGTCGGCGGTTAGGGCGATAACCATCGTCCTAAAAGCCCCATCGTCTTCATTACCCTCATCACCACCATTTGGGATCAAATCATCATCATCAGAATTTAGTTCGGCCAGGACTTCCTCCGGTGTTTTCAGGACGGTATCATCCTCAGTGTTTGTCGCAACAGGTGGTTGATCATGTTCAGCCAAGGTGCGTTGAGGGGAAGTGGCTGGTGTGATGTTGTTTGAATTTGAATCATTGGCAGGGACGTTTTCCATGATGGTGATGATTGAAAAAATGAAAAACTGAAGAATGGAAATGAGTGAGGGATGTGTTGTGAATTGTAGAAAATATGAGTATTTATTGATGAAATTTTTTGATGAAAGCGCATATGGAAAATGAATTTACTACGTTACTTTACTTGCAATAATGCCACCATTTGTGAAACGATGCCAACATGCAATATTTTTTTGGTGACTTTTGGGGGGAAAGGTGGTTGTATTCCATGTATCCTAGAATTTAAAGTTAAATTTCCATATATAATTTTATTTTATCATTATAATAATATTTGTTTGAGTTTTTTTTATTAATATTTTCTATTTTTAAAAAGAATAAATAACTTTTTCCCTTGACTACGAAATGTAGAAATTATATTTTAATTTATGCATTAAATTTAGATAATTATTATCAATATTTTATTAATAAATTTATTTGAAGTAATAAATAATATTTAAAGCTGATACATTGTAGATGTCAAATAGTTTTATACTTTGGTAAAAAAAAAAAGTTTTATACTTATGTCCCATTTGTCGCGCATGAAAGCATAGAAACATGATATGATATGATAAAGAGAATATTAAGAATATGGTAGAATATTGTAGGATGGACATTTATCATGTCACGAGTTTGATGCACACATGATAAAAAATAATATAACATTATTTTTTTCAAGTTTATATATCATATCTAAACGATCATATAAAATTTTCAAATAAACTAACGAAAAAGCCTAAAAAACTAACTTAATAATTAAATGATTATATATAATTTTTTTAAAAATTTGTCACCTAATAAACAATTTCATTTTTGTTTAATCATGAGTAAAATAATTCTATTATATATGCTAGATTACATAGTATAGCTCGTTTGAAAAATAATATTATATATGATAGATAAGTTAAATAAATATATGTAAAATATTATATATAAATGACAAAACTACCCTTACAATAGATTATATTCAATTTGTTAAAAATTAAATTAATATTTATATTTTTGTGATTTTTATTAATAATTTTATGTTTAAATATTCTAGATTCAACAAATTAAATATTAATTATTTTTTTTATAATTTAACATCAATTTTTTTAATTTATATCTATTTTATTAGTTTTCAAATTTTTATGTTTTAAATCATTTTTTACAAGGGTAAATTGATAATCCATCTTCTTATCCTATTATGTTGGTTTCTAACCCATCTCATATCCTGGATAAGAGTTACAAACACAGAGGCATGATATGATAAGTTTCAAAATTAACTTATCATATCTTGTTGTGTCATTAAAAATTGAATTAAGACATGATATTTAATTTTTTTTAAAATAGCAAAGAAATTATATTAAAAGATGGTAACATGTGCGAGAAGTACTAATCCCAAGTAAATGGGCAAAATTACATTGTAAAAATTGAATCCCAAGTAAATGGGCAAGTAGATGGTAACATGATATTATTTAATACCAAGTAAAAATTGAACACTAGTTTTATTTTTTCTTTCTCTCTGATTTCATTGATAATTCTATATTTTAATTAATGTATTTATCTTCTATACTTCTATACTATATAAAGAAAACTACCTCTTTCAGCACACTTTTGGGTTTTTTTTCCAAAAATACCCTTAATTTTTAATTTTAATTTTAAATACAAATAACACATGTAACAAATAAATAATAATAAATTTAATTTAAAGAGAAAACTTACGCACAATTCCTTATGAATTGTTCTTACTGTAAGCCAATTATAAAATAACATGTGGATTACTAATCCATGTCACTAATCGTCCCCGTTGACCTTCTTTTACCTTCGTTAACCACAAATCAAACTAAAAAAACTAGCACAAAACAAAAACTCATGTTACTTTTTTATCAGCCGATTTTATGTTGTAGATCTGTGTTGTTCCCTCAATACAACCGACAAAGATTGCCAAGTATTTTCATATCCTTTCCACAAAAAACAGTATTTTCATATTATTTTATTACTTCCACAAAAAACAGTATTTCCATATTATTTTATTAATATAAGTTACTCTTCCTTAACCTTTGATCAATTGTAACAAACGTGAGCAAAAAATAATGGTAAAGATTGGACTTTAAATCCTCTAGAAAATGATTAGTAACAAACGTGAGCAAAAAATAATGTTAAAGATTGGACTTTAAATCCTCTAAAAAAAAATTAATAACAAACGTGAGCAAAAAATATTGTTAAAGATTGGACTTGAAATCCTCTAAAAAAAATCTTAGTAAAAAACGTGAGCAAAAAATAATGTTAAAGATTGAACTTTTAATCCTCTAAAAAAATATTAGCAACAAACGTGAGCAAAAAATAATGTTAAAGATTGGACTTTAAATACTCTAAAAAAAATTAGCAACAAACGTGAGCAAAAAATAACGTTAAAGATTGGACTTTAAATCTACTGAAAAGATTAGTAACAAACAGGAGCAAAATATAATGTTAAAGATTGAACTTTAAATCCTCTAAAAAAAAGATTATTAACAAACATGAGCAAAAAATAATGTTAAAGTTTGGACTTTAATCTTGTAAAAAAAAGATTAGGACTCAAAATATTTAAGAAAAAGATTGTTAACACTATATTAAATACGAGTATTAATCATCAATCAGTTTTCAGATGGGACACGATTGTTATGTCGTGGTTTATTTAAGAATATGTTGGACGTGGAAATCATAACAGGAAGCAATACTGGTAAAAGAGCATTCTTGCCCAGAATTAAATTAAAAACAAATGTGAGCTCAAGACTTCCCTTTGTGCTTAGTAAAAAAAAGTTTCATGTTAGACTAAGTTTTTCTATTACCATAAATAAGTCACAAAGGCATACCATTCTTAATGTCGTAATCTATCTTCCACAACATATTTTCAACCATGGTCAATTATATGTAGCTTTATCAAGATGTGTTTCTCAAAATTCAACAAAAGTTCTCAAAAAAGGGAAAATAGAAGGAGAAGAAGGAGACTTTACGAATAATGTAGTTTTTAAAGATATTCTTTTATCGTAATCATATCGATGTTTTCTTTAATGTAAATGCATCTTTAGTTTAGGTTTATTATCATGCATATTTATTTTTCCGTAGACACTAGGATGTATATTAGGCTTAATGTAAATCATTCATGTGTGCGAGTGTGTATGCTTTATTTTCATGCTTTATAGTTTAGGTTAAAAGGTTTTTGTGGTGATCCAATGTCACCACAAAATACCTACGCTTTATTTTCTCGCTCCGTTAGTTTCGTTAGTTTTATTTTTAGTTTAATCATTATTCAAAAAACAACAAAAACATGCAAATAGTATCAAACTCACAAAAATATTTTTATGAATAAACCTTGATCCCAAATCAAGTGACCCTTTTTTTATTTTCATTTTCTTAATCCAACATTAATCAATTTAATCTTATTTTGAGTAATTTTCTTTAATATAAAAAATACAAACCAATTCTCATTTGCCACTTGCCTTTTCATTTTAAAACCTTTTTCAAAACTAATAAAAAAAACACAAAATCAATCAAACGTCAATTTCTACCCCGAACTACGAGGTTTTGATCCCTCACGGGTACGTAGGCAAATGACCCTCGTCCTTCCAAACAATAAAAAATGTAGATAAAATAGGTCTCTTTTTTTCTTTTCATCACTTTAAATTCCATTTTTAGAAGCAAGTTATAGCACAATAATTAAATAAAACTAAGAGGTTCCCGTAGAGTACTACGGACATAAAGGGTACTAATACCTTCCCTTTATGTAACTAACCCCTGAACCCTAAATCTTTTCGAAGGGGGATTTCGAACTTTTTCCTCCTTTTCTAAAAATTAAATGTTCAGTCGTGAATAAAAGTGAGTCAAACGCTGACCAAATAGCCTTGATCTCCGAAAAATGACGTGACACCTTGCGTGAGTTAACTCACGCTGCGTGATTTAACTCACGCTGCGTGACTTAACTAACGCACCTGATAAGCTCTGCGTGACTTAAGTCACGCACCACGGGCGTGTGCGCGAGTTAACTCACGTAAGTTGGCCGGTGGTTAGAGCCTAAGAACACACTTTTTTGGACTTTGATCAATGCATTTTAATTGGTTTTGCACGTTTGTGTTAAGTTTTATTTCACGTTTTTTGACTATATTTATGGTAGATATAACCTATGTTACAATCTTCCCCTATAAATACACCTCTAAACTTCCCCATTTCCTCACATCATCTCTCCTTCTCACTCTCCCCCTATGAATGTCCTTCTTTTCCTTCTTTATTTTGGTGTAACAAGAGAAATAGGTCAATTTTGGTGATAAAATGATGAGTGGTGAGCAACTTTCTTGAGAAAAAACCAGATTGGGTAAAACTAAATGTGCAGATTTAGTTTTACCCCATGAAAGCTGGTTTTCTTGTGTATTATATTTAGTTTTACCACATGAAGGCTGGCTTTCTTCTGGATTTCTTTTAGTTTTACCACCGAAATCTAGGTTTTCTGGTGTTTTTTTTAGTTTTACCACCGGAAGATAGGTTTTCTGGTGGTTTATTTTTCTGCAGATTTAGTTTTACCCCATTGTAAATGTAATAAGAATTATATTAATAAAATGATATTTTATATCTATTATTTTTCTTTCTTCATATTTTTAAATTTTTGCATTTATTTTATGATTGAGTGTTGAATTAATAAATTCCAATAAAGTAAATAAATGAATTAGAATACATTCAACGTGAATTGAATAAAGTTACGTATTAAAAAAAATCGAAAAAAGGCCTAATTAAACTCAGCATGAATTCCAATAAAGTTGCATATTGAATAAATTCGAATAAAAGTTACATTACATAAACAACATGTACATCAATTATATATGTTATCACATCAAATTCCTTCATATAAGATGGGTCATCACAAAGAATGAGGTGCATTCTGTGACATTCATCTTATATGAAGGAATTCAATATCATAACTCATATAGTTGATTCTCAATAATACATGTTCCTAAATATGGCATATCACATTACATTACATTACGTAATATTTGGGTTGCACCTTCAAACTACAACAATTGTCTTACCTCTGAAATGGTAAATTCAAACTGGCTAAACACCAGGACTCAAACATTCACCCGACATTTCTATTGTTCCATTCAAAAGATTAAATTTTTGTTAGGCTTGGTTTAAATGATGGTATTCAAGTGTCAAAAGAATGAGGTTCATTCCTTGACACTTCAATACATTCATTTAAATTAGCCTAACAATAATTTAATCTTTTGAAAGGAACAATAGGAATGTCAGGTGAATGTTTGGGAACTGGCGTTTAGCAAGTTTGAATCCCCATTTTAGAGTAAGACAATTGCTGTAGTTGGAAGGTGCATTCCCTACCTAATCACGATCCATGCCTAATCACGATCTTATGGCGGAATCAGACTCTTGATAATATCTTCAGTTGATCTCAGCAACGTTACCCGCATATCGATCCATTGGAACACACTGTGCTCCCAAAACATGCTCCTCACGTTTTCGTCGTTCGTTAATTCCACCTAACTGAATGATATTCTCCCCTCGTCGAGCGTTGGACGTTTATACAGAACGTATTCCACCCTCCTTGTGTCTCTGGTGTTGACTCCTTAGCTGAATTCATTCAATTGATCCTTGAGACCTCTTAACGTTACACAATGCACCGAACCTTCAACCTCTGAGGTTCTCCGCCGTTGAATTGTGCATGAACGTCGATCCACCCGACCATTGTTTCAAATCTACACAATAATAAATTATAAATAATCAATGAAAACTCATTCAAACATTCCATCAAACACTTGAAGTGCAAATTATATATAAATCCTAAAACTCATACCTACAACATTAACATGCAGACATCTAAACAATTAAGCAATATAAATCATTTACATGTAACATTGTATCATTTTTTGCAAAAGAAATCAAATTTTAAGCAAACCCTAAATCTAAAAAAATTCTCTAAAACTCAAAACTACAACATAAACATGCAAACATCTAAACACTTAAGCAACACAAGTCATTTTCATGAAAACAATGTATGATTTCTTGCCAAAAATACCAAAACTTAAACAAACCCTAAATCTAAAAAATTTCTAATTTAAGAGAAAAAGTCTAACATATAAACATAAAAGGTTAATGGTGTTTGACTATGAAAACTTACTTATTATTGGAGTGTTGTTTGATTTGAACTTGAAGGAATTTTGGATTTAGGTGATTTGAGAGAGATTTTTGAGATTTTAGATGAGAAATGAGGAAATGAGGTTTTCTGCCTTGTTTAAAACAGCACGTAGCGTGAGTTAAGTAACACATTATTTAATACATGTGTTACTTAACTAACGCAAGGGTATTTTCGACAAGGGTATTCCGTGCATGTATTATTTATCAAATTGAATCCCTTTTTAAATCTTTTCTTCGGGGTGGGTGTGAGCAAGCCCAAAACATTAAACGTGTTAAGTGAGATAGAGTTTGTATGTATCAATTTAATAATTATATGTTAGGTAAATAGTGTTGGAGATGAGATGGATAAGGAACGTTTGTGGTTTAAGGTGATTCAATCTAAAGACTAAATATGGATTAAGGGTGGGAATCGAGAGTAGATGAGGGTAGGAAAGGTAGAAGAATATCCTCATATTGGTAGAGAGTTATTCGATATATTAATTATGGTGAGGAGTTGGGAATTAGAGAGGTTTAGAGATTTTTTTGTTAAAAAATGATGATCATGAGTTTTTCTTTAAATGGAAAATGGGGTAATAGTTAGTTTGTTAGATTAATATGTTACTCATTCCTCCCGGATTGACTTTTCCTTCTGGTCAGATCCTTGGGCGCAGGCAGGGGGTTTCTTAAGGATAGGTTCAATAACTATATGGTGTGTCTTTGAATAAAATGTTAGTTTGTGAGATGTTTAGGAGGTGATGGCTTTTGATGGGGGTGGATGGTGGAGAATGAGTTAGTTGCTTGTTTGGGAATAGAACTTTTGTTGAAGTGTTTCTCTCTTTTGCAAAATATTTTTCTCTCTTTTGCAAAATATTTCTTTGTAAGATCAAGTTTGTGACATGTGGATTTGGATGTTTGTACAAGTCAGACCAATTCTCTATTAGAGGGGTATTTTAGTTCCTCACTCAAGCACCTTCAGACAAAAACTCAAAGGTTAGAGTATAATTTGGAATAAGAAAGTATAAGTCTCTTTGTGTGTTTGGCGTTTTTAGAGAACATGTTACAAACAAAAGACTCGGTGAGACGGATGGTCTAGATACTAATTCTCTTATGTGCTTGGTTGGATGTGGTGCAGTGGAAACTATGTGTTTTTTCAAAATTACATGGAGCATTGTTTTAAATTGAATAAAAATTTCTCGTGCTTTAACTAATGATCATATTTAATCATTCCATCCGATTTTGAGTCATGATGTGCATGTGTGAGAGAAGGTTTTTTCATGTGATAGTGAGAGAGGTAAATATATTGGCCACAGTGCTAATTTTACATATACCTAAAATTATGTTGTTTTAAGTTAACAATCATTTTATTTTATCAAAAAATTATCTTGACACTATTAAACCATGCAAGGATAGTCTTATAAGCTTCATTTAATCATTGATTAAAAGCAAACAATATTGACAACAATAACAAAAAAGCAAACAACAAAAATCTCTTGCAAATTAAACCAAACAAATATTCGGTTGTGTGGATTACCGATGTACCATATGAAAATCGCTTAAAAAAACTATTAAGCTACGTAGCATAAGCCATGTAAATTGAGAACTTGTTTCAAGCTATGTACTTTAAAATTTTGAAAGCTTTTCGGTCCTAGTTTTATCTTTTTAGCTTATTTCTAAACTTCGAGTCACATTTGAATTCTAATGTATTTTTTTTTTTATAAATTTTATGAAATATTTGCACAATCATCTTTGCTTTTTTCATGCCATAACTTGAGCATTGGTTCAGAATAAAGCATATGAGTATTTGTTGGAAAGCTAAGAAAAATATCTACAATCCTCGTGTTGATTCCAAAACCCATTTCGAATGTCCTATTGGTCGAGAAAGCAAATTAAGGAGGCAGTAAAGATGATGATGAGATTTGGGTTGTTTGTTTTGTATTGGGTTGATTAGCATTGTGCCTAGTTTGTTATGACTCGGATCTTATTTTCGGTTAAAACTCTAGGATTATAAATAAGGTGGTCGTAGGCAGCCAAGACTTATCTTTTGTTCAACCGTTTTCACAATACCATTTGTGCAAATCTTTTGTAATGGAAGCTTAAGAACCCTAAATCAATCCGTTGGTTGAAGGTATGTTGGGTATGGATTTCTTGAAGCTCAGTCTCTAACACAATCAGCACAACTGATTCAAAAAGAGTTAAAAACGAAATATTAAAAATTTAGGGTGTTATATAATAGAGCTATCTCTCGATATGAGCGGTTGTTTCCCTTTTTTTAAGAATTAGACGACTGTCAAGGCTTTTTTTATACTTCAAAACGAATATTATTAAAGAGAATGAGGGAAGTACAAATAGTACTTTTCTTTTCAAAATGGGAAAAGTTTGAGCGATACTCGACCCACCAAAAAACAACGACTGTACCCTAAAAAAGAAGACAAATAAGAGGGTTAACAAACCACTCGTAGTATACACAAGGGCTCAATATCTACCATCAAGAAATCATGGTTACTTTAAATACTCATCGTGAGATATATTGATGGCAATGGAGCTGCTCCTTTGTAGAAAAAGGTTGAGGCAACTGGGTTAGGGAGATTTTGGGGGGATATAGAGTTTTGATAATACGGGGAAGATGAGGGGAACTTCCCAAGGAAAGATAAAGGTGGTGTTGGTTCTCATAGGAGATTACGAAGCTGAAAGTGAAAACTAAGTGACGGAGATGCACCACACATGAAACTCTTTTTGTAGAGTGTCTTAAGAAACAAGAGTTAGAGGCAAAATTGAAGAACTTACCATAGGGTGCTTCTCCCACGATGTGTTTTCAATCTTCTAATTAGGGAGGTTAATTTGAAGGGAATGTAATTTTTTTAACCTCAAAATTTATTATATGATGAGAGAAATGCAAAGTGCACTTAACCTACAACCCGGAAAAAGTACAAGGGGTACTGACCCGCCAAAAACAAACAACCCAATTCAAGAAATTAAACAAAGAAAAGGTTTTGAGTACAAATCATAATACAGACACGGACCTCCAATTTTTCTAACAATAAACCATCTCCAAGAGGAAATTTTGGTGGTCTCTTCAATCTCCTCCACCTTCCAATTCTTAGAAGAAGAAAAAAAATCACATTTTGCGCTTCTCAAATTTTCAAAAGTGTTGCATGACATATAAGTCTTAACTCCGGCCCTCTGATGCCTTTTTGCCAACGAAGAGGATGAAAAGCAATCAAGGAGGGAGACATCATTACTTGTATGTAGAATGGTTGGCTATAGATTTTTTTATGGGGGTACCAACCCTTAGATATGTTTTTCTTTGGGTAACTCTTTTTTTATATGCAATAGGATTAAAGTACCCCAGCTTATACTTCACTTGATAAGTTTTTTTCTTACTGGTAAATTGAATGTATATTAAAAAAGATAGAGTAAGAGTTATAAAGCAAGATGCATCAAGGAGAAAGAAAGAGATACAATAAGACAAACGACAATACAAATAAAAGAAGACAAAAGA
>Ga0315914_1001279_pt1 | contig 36995 bp, 13 predicted proteins | sample MpolenodulesMG_FD_203920 | JGI IMG/M metagenome (GOLD analysis project Ga0315914, IMG submission 203920) | Medicago polymorpha root nodule microbial communities from Los Angeles, California, United States - elongated nodules | ecosystem: Host-associated > Plants > Roots > Nodule | place: USA...
TACACACATTAAATTATTTCAAAGGTTCATGCAAATATGTCTCGTTTAGTCTTTTGTCTTTGTAAAAAAATGTTGTTTTTCGTCCTTGCAAGAAGATTTGTTTTTCAAAAAAAGCTATGGGCCCATTGAAGCTACCAACTGTCACTCTAATGATGACATGGCGCATGCTGACTGCACATAAGTGGCCACATGGCATCTGACGTGACATTTCTATTATTAAAAAAATAAAAAATAAATTCAAAAAATATGAAAATTAATTTTTGAATTTTTTTAAAAATAAATAAATAGAAATTTTTATTTTTATTTTTATTTTCGAAAGTCTTGAGATTATATAATTTTCACAATTTTTTTTTCAGATTTTTAATTTTGAAAAAAAAATATAACTTGTTTTGGTTTTATTTTTAAAAAAATTAATAAAATATTTTTAATTTCAAAAAAAACATGAAGATATATTTTTTAAATTTAAATGACGAAAATTAATTTCCATATTTTTTAAGAAAAAAAAATCTGAAAATTAATTTCCTGAAATGTATTTCCAGATTCAATTCAGAAAAAAATTGTAAAATATTTTCCTTCTGAGATTTAATTTCCAGATTTTCGAAAATGTATTTTTTATTTTTTATAAATTAATTATTTTTAATTTCAAAAGGAAACTTTGAAGATAAATTTCCTATTTTTTTAAATCAAAATAATAATGTATTTTTTTTATTTACGAAAATTAATTTTCTGAATTTTTTATTTTTCGCAGAAAAAAATTAAGTTCGAAAATAAAACTATTTTTTTTATTTCGAATTTATTATTCTAATTTTCAAAATATATTTTCTATTTTTTTTCTTTTTAATTTTGAAAATTAAGTTCCATATTTCTTCTATAAAAAGAACTGATTTTTTTTAATTTCGATTTTTGTCTAAGTTTTAAATTTTTATTTAACTGAGGCAAAGTCAAGTGCTTTCTATCAAAGCAAACTAATAGGTAAGTAAGTTTTTTTTTTGTTTTGAACAAATCAAAATGGAATATATTGCTCAAATGAGGATAAACTCACCTCGCACAAGGTGTGCTAAAATGGTGAATTACCCAAAATCTGTTACAACAATCAGACACCCAAGAAAATAGTGTCACCACCGAAACAAAATAAAACAGTTACATGACACCCATACAAAGTAAGGGATGTCGCCACCAGTCATGACTAATAGGTAAATAAGTGACTTAACATCAAACATTAAAAAAAAATTGCGGGACCAAAAGTATTATTAAACAAATGTTAGGACGAAATTCATAAAGAATCATATATGCAGATACCAAATTTGTAGAAACTAAAGTGCAAAACAAAAATCATAATTTTATCCTTAAAAAAAAAATCATAATTTTAAATAAAATAAAGAACCACGATTATATTTTCTTTTTTGAAATAAAAGATGGTTAATGCCCAAAAATGAAAAAGAACTATAAAAGATGGTTGACGCCCACAATTGTCTCTGTAACATGAATGTTAAAATAATTCAGAGAAAATTTAAGCTACAATTAGCTAGCCAATTGATTTTGACTTTTCCTGTGATCATGTCAGATAGAGTTTTTGAGTCACTTTCCACTTGAAGATAATGGAAACCAATCAACAATTGTATTTAAACATAATATAAAATGAATATTTGATGGAGATCAAGACTCCTAATCCAATATCGTAAACTTGTCCTAAAAATACAGAGACTCCTATCGTAAAACTAACCTCGCACAGAGGGAGGGGGAGAGAGAGAGAGATCCATTTGAAATATTATGTTATGAATAATTGATTTTTAGCTTAGTGTATGATTTGTTCCATATTCGGAGGAGTCAATGTTAATTTTAAAAGTGTATAATTGATTTTGATATATTTAGTTGTTCTTTAGTAGAATTGATTTTTTTTTCCATAATAAATTGTGTTTGGTTTGAGGGTCATTGGATCTTTCTCGAGTTCAAGGCAAATCCAACATGAAAATTAGAAGCTAAGAGATGTAGCTTCGTGACAAAACAAACAAAGGCTTAGACTTGAAACTAAAATTTGAAAATTTATTTTGACGTGAGAATGGATTTTTAAACTTAAATTTATTGTTCACATAACATTAATCAATTTACTTACTTTCAATTGAGTCAAAATCTATTTATTCAAAATATTTTTTTCCCATCGCATAATCAAACACAATTATTGCAATTAGGTAGACTTGAATGGAAAACATTAGGCATTAGGTAATGTTAAGTGTAATAAACCAGGTAGATTTTTTGCTTATCCCAAAAGTTGGCATGGTTGAGTTAGGCATTTGGAAAACTATAGTTTTATGAATAAAGCATGTTTCCTTTTGTAGTCGATGGATGGAGGAGCTTATGGTCTTTCAAATACTTTGAGGGATACCATTTTTGTCTTTTGGGGGATGTGGGACTTAGTTGATTAAATTGTCTAGTCTTTATAGTTACCTACGTACTCTTTCTTGCCAAATGTATAAAAGCATGCCAAGATAAAGCCATTTTCCCTACCTTATGTCACATTCTTCAACCCACATAAGGCAAAACATCTTTGACAAAACACAAACAAGAAATCAAACCAAGACTAAGAACAAAGAAATTCACACACAACATACTTCGTTTGTAAGGAAAAATCTTTTGTGCGTTTTGAGATTCTATGCTGAATTTAAAAATCATGCCTTATTTAACAAAAATATTTTCTAAGACATTTGTGTCAAAATGACTTAATTATATTTTTTTATTCTTAAGTTTGAACTATGTACAATTTGATATCGAATAGTTTTCGAGCTGATCAAGTTTCTTTATTTTATTTTTTGTCAAAAAAATTCTCAATTTAATTAAAAACAAATATTTATACTCCTTCAGTCGATTCTCTTTTACTGAAACCTTTTAAGACTATTTTTTTATTAAAATATTTGAGATTTGATGATAATATTTGGATGAAACAATTGTAATAGGTCATATTTTAATTTTAATTTTATTTTAAGAAATGTCATATTTTAAATATAAAACGGTAAATTTTTAGAATGGAGGAATAGGATTTAAAGAGGACAATTTGAGCTTTTTTTATATTTGGAATTAAATTTTATATTTTAATACGTAAGTATTAAGAAAAAGGATTTTTAAAATAATCTAATCAATATAAATTTTGATTTTTTAATAGCTAAATAAATAAAATTAGATTGAAAGACTTAATTATAACAATTGAAAATTGAGGGACTAAAATCACTCGTAGCTCAAAGATAACAAATTATTTATCACGGTTATCTGAATTGTTGGAATGTGAATTTGACCGTGTTGACAATTTATTCACCGTTTTGAGAAGTGAAGGTTCACACATCATCTTCTTTTTGTTATATATTCAATTTCACGCTCGTACGCAGGTTTGTTGGATAGTGCTTGTGATGTGCGTGGCTTGGCTTTAGTGTTTTTAGATCACTTTTGTTGTACATAGACTGTATGTATATTTGTTTGGCTGTTAATAATATAGTTTGACTGGATTATGTCTATGTCCCCAACATTTTGTATTCTCTTTTATTTTAAAATTTTAGGATGTTGCAAAGGGTTTCACATCTGCATCTCATTTGCTTGTTTGAAAGGAAAAAAAAAATCATGCATATTGTTTCTTTTGTTGAAGAAATCATGCGTACATTGTTAATTTGTTCAGTGTTCACCATTGTACTAACTAAGATTTTGTTATGAACTTGTCATATCTGTCAAAAGTTAGTGGATACCACGATCAGGATTTACTAGATGTCTTTTAAGACTATGATAAGGTTTCACTTTTTAAGCAGCAAAATTAAATACAAATATAAAATGATTTTATGTGTTTACAATATATATTTTGATATGTTTGAATTTTATGAAGTAAAATTGATTCTAACTAAATATTCTCTCCGGTCTTAAATGTAAAAACTTTTCATTTTTTAGAGTATATAGGTTTTGTCTCTATAATTGAACTTTCTTTTTGGTGGTTCCTTAATTGAATATGACTTTAAATATATCGGTCATTTGATTTTTATATGATTTTTTTAAGAAGCTAAAGTAGAAACTGAAATTGATATTGGAGATAATTGAACTTGAAATTTTGAGGATGAGCATATGTTAAAGACTCGAGCTAACACCATCATACTAACACTAACGAGTTTTTACGTGAATTATTATATTTTCAATTCTCTTTCAATTATAGCTGTTATTATTAATCGTTTTCCTATCTTACTATTCAAAAGCAAAGACGCTCTCATTCTTCAATTGAACTTTATAATAAACCTATTTTTGGCTATGAAGTGAAGTGGGGTCTAGATCATGTACCTTGTGTTTTGTACACTGATGGTAGCAACAGTGTGTGTTTTCTCACTAAGCAGAAACCAAGTGGGAAAATTGAAGATGTATGGAGGAAAAAGAAAGCCGAAAAACAAAAAGGAACTTGAAACAGGAAAAAGAAAAAGAGAAAAAAAGAAAGTGAAAGATAGAGAAAAAAATATAGAAAAGGAAAAGAAGGTAGTGAGAGAGAGAGAGAAAGCAAAGAAAGAAAGCGAAATGTGAGAAAGGAAAAAATGTACATAGCAGATGATTTCTTTCTTTTTCTCACTCTCTCTCTAAATGTAAATTGTGTTGGTCTAATTAACTTTTGCTTTTTCTATTGTCATGGAATCTTTAAAAATTGGAAGCATCCCCATGTAACAAAAAAATGAGCAAGTAGTATTGATATGGAAAATGAGTTTTTTTGGTACAAATATATAATTTCTAACCATGGTTCTTTAAATTTCTTAAAGAATTAAAGGTTCATAGTACATGTACAAGTACTAGATGTTGTATTCATGCAAAGTTAAATAGGTGGAGCTCTCATGAAGGTTATTTGCAAAAAAAAATTAAGATACATTACATGTCACCAATAAAGAAAAAACATTAAGAGCATCTTCAATAGTTATCCTCCATCCTATATATAAGAAAAAGTTTAGTCAATAAATATTAATGTATTTGAATAAACTTTAGATCAAATACATCAATTTTTGTTGATTTAATTTTTTCTTATATATAAGATCGGATTCAGATGTAATTTTTTTTTTAGAAATTCATTTTTAGTTTCATGCACTATGATTAGGTGATCTCACAGCGCCATAGCATATGCAACTCATATGCATTATGGTCAAATGGTAAAAAAGTTTAGCAATTTTTAAGCAACTCACATTATTATACTCACTCCGTCCCAAAATATAATTAAAAATTGGTCATCAAAAGTTAATGCATTTGGTTTAAAATTTGTACCAAATACATCAACTTATGTTGACTTATTTTTACTTACAATGCATTGAATGAATAGAGTTATTTTATTATTGAATTTTTTATTACATGATGTATTTATTGGCAAATGATTCTATACATTGAGCTACTATGAACTTGCCTATAACTAATCACTCTAAACATTGCACTTCGTTACTTAACAAGCAAGTAAACTCTATGGAATAATGTTGTACCTTGTTTTTTATGTATTGAATGTGTGATTGATGAAAGAAAATGAATGTTTCATTTTATCACTACCATAACAAACTTAATGCATGTTTGATATCATAGTAGGTTGTTAGACTTACGATGAACATTGCGATTTTGCAAAATCACGACCGTTTAACATGATCTAGGAAATTCACTGTAATATCATACACACTTATAGATATTTCTTAATAATATAGCAATCGCAACATTTATTACTTCCATCCAGCCTCCTCCACTGCAAACACAGAAAACCAACAGTTTTGTAATTCAGTTAGAATTTTTTGTTGGTTACAAGTAATTCGGTTAGAATGGTTTGACAGGTCGGTCTTGACAAATGTTGAATTGAAGTTTTGGTTTTACCACTTCTTTAACAATTAAAATCTCTTGAATACAAAATGCATTGCAAAAAGACAAAAACATTTTTACCGGCATAACGGTCTTTGGGAGTGTTCCATTTGTTGAAACAAAAATCTAACTATCAAAACAAAAGCAAAAAACACAATTTTATTTTAAGAAAACAAACAAGAACCTAATTTTAATTCTACCAAAAGATCTGCTCAAAATTAAATAATGCGACTTTTAATTTGGTGATTTAGGCGAAACACGTAGGAATTAGAGTTTGTAAGAAAAACACCATAGAAATAAGAATGATAAAGAGATTAATTTAATCACGTTTAAATTTTTTAAATTATATTATTTATTTATTTATAAAAAGACTTTCTAATTTAATAGAAATAATCGTAAGTAAGAAAAAAATTAATTAATGGTTATTTCAGTCATAAATCAGGCCGGATATTATTATCAGCTATGCCGAGCACATTCTCAACCACTTAGTTATTCCAAACTCAATTTATTTTCATTGATTATTTATTTATAAATTTTAAATGCTCTTTTTTTTTGACAGAAAATTTTAAATGCTCTTAATTATCATTTAATATTCTATTAAAAAATTGTACATGAATCAGTAGATACTAATTAAGAGCATTTAAAATTTATCAAACAATAAAAGACACTAATTACTCATAAACTTAACGGGACATGCTTCAAGTAACAAAGGCTACAAAAATATATCGACGTTCCTGAGTAGGCATAAACTATAGTAGCAGTAATAAAAGAACTTATAAGTGATCCTCGTGAGCTTAATTCAGTTGATAGGAATATTGCATATTATATATAGAGTTGGAGTTTGAACCTCGGACACTTCACTTCTCCACAATTAAATTGTGTGAGCTCTAGTCACTAGGCTACTTGATAAAAAAAAGCACTTACAAGTATCTTTTTGATAACTTTTCGGTTCTTAGAATATTTCGTTTTTTATGGAACTCATTAATCACTTGAGCTCAAATACAAGTGTTTAGGAAGAAAGATCTGCAACATTCTAAATAGGTTAAAATTAAAGAGGGAAATATTGGGTTCGATTCCCAGAGAGAACAACGCTTGCCTAGTTTCCATGAGCCGGATTAGTCACCCATCTTTGGTGGGTCGAAAACCGGTGCAAAAGCAACAAAAAATAATAATTAAAGAAAGTACAAAAAAATTGGGGACATAAAACCCGACTCAATGTAAACAATAAAAAAAACAACCCAGATGGATAAGAAAAAAATCAGGATATATAAAAACCATCAATCCTAATTTGGTGCAATCAACCAGGCACTGCTACTACAATCCAGCACACCGCGTACGATGCGAAACCAAATTGCAAAAAATAAATAAATAGAGGTGTATAAATTAACATCACAGTGATATGATCTGACCGGTAACACAATAGCAAATCCAATTTCCTACAATCTACCGCCAGATAACAAAACTTTCGACCATTTCTACCCACGACTATTTCTAGCCTATCAGACCGTTATAGGTTTCAAAGACCAACCACAAACGAACCAAATCGATATTGCATATCCACAACCATGACAACCTACCGGTCATCGTCGTTGAGAAGCCACAACCGTGATTTTGAAATAGTAACCATGCTCTAACATGTTTTACCATAACAGCGGAGTGGCGGCAACCCACCACCCGTCATCGTGTTGGAAGGTCTTCTTCCAAGGATGAAGCTTGACTCGGGTAGGGACTGCTAAGTCCGCTACTTTGGTTTGGAAACCTCCAGAGGTGCCGCGGTAGACGCCTTTCACCGAAGATTCTATTCAGTAGCCCGCAAAGTAACCTATATGGAGCTTGCAGCGGGTGAGCAGAACCTCACGAGAACCGACGAAAACAATCTCGCCTGAACTCACTCCAATCTTCGTCTACGAAACAAAGAACAAGAAACCACATATTTGAGTCGAGAAACCACATATCTTAAAAGAACCAAAATGGTTCGCGCGACAGAGCAAACAAGCTCACCGGTGACCACTTGAAGCAGTCTCAGAAATTGACGCTGAAAGGAGAGTACACACCATGTGTCAGTAACAGAACGAGACCGCAATTTTCAGCACCCACCAGAGAGCACCGACCAGCAACATGACCTCCAAGAGATCTGGTAGGAGGTGGTGCGGGTGGCTACCACCAACCGTCACATCACCTACCTGTCGTAGTTACATCGAAGAAGAATGAGGTGTTGGATTGGAATGGAAGGGTGGCACGATGAAGTGTTTAGAGAGAGGACATAACACTAGTTTTTTCAGGAGAGGACATAATTGTTTGCCCCTTCCTTCCCTTCTTTTAATTGTTCTTTATCGTTTTACAATGATTCGATCTCAAACTCATATTGCCAACATTGAAGAGCTAATTTTCAACCAAACGACTTCAAGGGAAAAGGATTAACTCTTCTCTATCTTAAGTGTCATGTGTAAATTATTTACTTCCAGAATATTCCTCAATTTAAGTGTCATGTTTGCCTCATCGATATAATGTCATGTATGTTTAGTTTTATGGTGACACTGATTGTTTTGAATGAATTGATTTTGTAAATTTGATTACGATTAAAAGTAAATTGAATTTAAGTTAATGTGACTTTTATTTGGATACTTATTGTAATAGTGAGTTGAACTTTGTATTTGTGCCAAAAATCAATTTTAGAATTAAGTGTTAGTTTGGTAAGAGATAGTTTTGAGTTTATAAATTATAACTTATGTCTTTGAAGCTCATCTAAAAAAGTCATGTTTAATAATAACCACTTTATCACGAATTTATAACTTCGTTTTGAGTTTATAAATTATAGTTTATTGAACTTGTAGCTGATAGCTTATCACAGTTTATCTCAATTTTACCCTCGGAATCTTAATTGAAAAAAAATTAAATATTCATTAAATATATTACTTTTATGTCATTCATATTTATAAACTAGTTTCAACAATTCATTTTACCAAAACTACAAATTCAATCAGCTAGTTTATCCATTATCAACCACTAATTAGCCTATCAGTTATTCATTATAAGTTCATCCGCTATAAGTTAACTTATCAATTATTCATATTTTTTATTAAACAAATTTTAAAAACCACAAATCATAGCTTCAAGTAGAATCAATTCAATATAAAAACAATCAAACATGTTAGAACCATCTACACATTTCTAATCAATCTTATCCCTTCTAAAGATGAAACCAATCATACACATCATCTAAACCAAGCATCCTTATGTCTCATATTTTAAATCATTTTTGTAGTTTCACACAATTTAAAACATATAATTCATTTTGTATAAAAAAATTAAAAATTAAAAAAATATACAATAATAAATAATTATTAATGTTTTATTGATAGTACTATAAAAAGAATTATAATACGAGACAATTATTTTTTTAACTAAGTTATACTAATTTGGAACACAGTAGCAAAATACAATTTTCTTAAAAAAGTGATAAATTCTAAAACTATAATATTTGTTTGTTTTTAGTGATGTAGTATAATTATAGTAATATTTTAGTTAAAGCAAATATAATATTTATGCCGGTGGTGCATTTTATATTTTGATTTCACACAGCAGTTTCTTTCTTTTTCTTCCTGTTGAGTCCCCAATCACACAGATTCTCTCTCTTCACTTTTTCTCTGTGTGTGTCCGTTGGAACTAAACACTTCTCTTTCTCTCTCTCAAGACTCAAACACACACTCTCACTCTTTCATTCATTTCTTCATTCTCTTCACTCCCATCACCTCTCTTCAGAGAAAGAAACAATTTCACAATACACCCCCCATTTTCTACTCATTCTTCTCTCACTCACCGTAACATGACCACACTCTTTTCTATCATACACCCCCATTTTCTGTTATGAATCCCCCCAATCAACAACAACCGCCACAAATTCAACCACAACCACCACCGCAACAACAACCACCACTAATTCTCCAACCAAACCGCCCCTCCACCTCCTGCGAAACTCACCCACAAGAAGTTTTCACCGGCTTCTGCCCTTCATGCCTCTGCGAACGCCTCGCCGTTCTCGATCCAAACAACACCTCCACCACCTCCTCCACCCGTAAACCTCCCACTTCCTCCACTGCCGCCGCCGCTCTTAAAGCCATTTTCCGTCCCTCAACTTCCCAACGCCGTCCTCCAACTTCCACCACCACATCCTCATCACTCTTCCCGGAACTCCGCCGCACTAAATCCTTCTCCGCCTCTAAAAACGAAGGCTTCTCCGGCTCATTTGAACCTCAGCGAAAATCCTGTGACGTTCGTGGTCGTAGCACTCTCTATACTCTCTTCAATCAAGCAGACGAACGCAAAATCGCTAAACCTCAAGCTCAAGAGCTTGAAGCTTCATCTTCAACTGTTCAGAAACCGTTCATTGAGTCTGAAGAAGAAAACGAAGACGAAGAAGAAGAAGATAACATTGTAGTTGAAGAAGATTCAGACGAAATTAGGGTTATTGAGCCACAGATACAACAACAACCACAACGTGAATTATCAAATGTGATTGAAGAAACTTTTCACGAAATTGTTGAAGAGGAACCAGAGATTATACCAGAGCCAGAGATTGTTTTTACAGAAGAATCATTGAAGCCGATGAAGGTGCACATGGATCTAGATTCACAACCGAAGAAAAACTCCGGTCGAGATTTGAAAGAAATCGCCGGTAGTTTCTGGTCCGCGGCGTCGGTTTTCAGCAAGAAGCTTCAGAAATGGAGGCAGAAGCAGAAAGCGAAGAAAAGAGGTCCACGAAACGGTAGCGTTTCGGGTTCTTCAACGCTTTTGCCGGTGGAGAAACCGATTGGTCGGCAATTCCGGGAAACACAGTCCGAGATCGCGGATTATGGCTTTGGCAGGAGGTCTTGTGATACTGATCCGAGGTTTTCGCTCGATATTGCTCGAATGTCGTTCGATAATGATCCGAGGTATTCGTTTGATGAGCCTCGAGCTTCGTGGGATGGTTACTTGATTGGGAAAACGTTTCCAAGAGTGCCTTTGCCTACTATGCTATCTGTGGTTGAAGATGCTCCTGTTCATGTTCAAAGGACCGATTCACTTATACCCGTTGAGGAGCCACCGGTTTTGAATGAGAATGGTGAAGAGATTAATGTTAATTTTCCGGGGAATCAAACGCAGACGAAAGAGTATTATTCGGATTCATCGACTAGGAGAAGGAAGAGTCTTGATAGGTCTAGTTCCATTAGGAAAACTGCTGCTGCTGTTGTTGCTGAGATGGATGAGCTGAAACCGGTTTCCAATGCTAAGGTTACTCCTGCTACTGCTAGTGTTCATGCTAGTGCTAGTGTTAATCCTGTTGTTAATGCTAATGTTGGTGTTGATTATTTGTTACATGGTCAAAAAGTTGTGGATAGGGATTTGAGGGATTATTCAAATAATTCGAATTCTAATTCGAATAATTCGTTGAGGGATGATTGTTCCGAGAGTTTTGAATTGGGGGGTTTTAGAGATAATGGTTCTGTTGTCGGGAGTAATAATGGTGGTGGTGATCGGAAAGGAGGGTCAAAGAAGAGTTCGAGTAAATGGAAAGCTGCATGGAGTATTTGGGGTTTTATACATCGTCGGAGTGGAGGGAATAATAATAAAGAGGAGGAGGATGATAGGTATAGTAGTAGAGGAGGAAATGGTAATGGGGTGGAGCGTTCTTACTCGGAGTCATGGCAGGAGTTTAGAGGCGAAAGGAATGGGGATGTTAGAGGTGGTGTTGGAATTGGTAGTATTGGCGGTGGTGGTAATGGTTTCGATAGGAAGATGTTGAGGAGCAATAGTAGTGTGAGTTGGAGGAATGCGCCGAGCATGGGAATGGGTGGAGGCGGAGGAGGAGGAGGAGGAGGAGGAGGAATTTTTGGCGGGAGGAAGAGTGATGTTAATAGCAGTAATGGGTATCTTGGCAGAAAAGGAAGGGATGAGTTTGTGTTGGAGAGGAACAGGAGTGCGAGATATTCTCCTACCAACAGCATGGATAATGGTGGTCTCTTGAGGCTCTACTTAACGCCCAGTGGCCGGAGAAACGGTGCCTCGAAAGGAAGGTCCAATCAGGCTCATTCTATTGCTAGAAGTGTACTTAGGTTGTATTGAAAGGAAAAAAAAACAAAAAATTGAAGTTCCATAAAATGTTCTTTGGTTTCATGCTGTTGCATTTGCTGCATTTTCTTGTGTAAAATTCACACATGGCTATGTATTCTTCATGGTTGGTTGGTTGGATTGGATAAAAACACCCTGCATTTTTCTTTTACTGCTATCAGCTATACTGCTTCTTAGATTATATTAGATTAGATTACTCTCAATAACAAGTATTATTCGGCGTTTCTTTCTTTTCCACTAACCATACGCTGATCATGATGTTGCTTGTGGGCTTGTGAGATTAGTCTCTACACTAGTGTCACTGGTTTGTACCCTAGTGTCACTGGTTTGTACCGAACAAAATATGTATATGTTGATGATGTTAATTAAATGAGTCTTATTTTTTCCGCTCCATAGTGTTGTGTATGTTTGGACTCGCGGCAATAAAATCTCGGCAAACCATTGTAATTTTACAAAAATCACACTTTTGAGCATCTACAATGTCACATTGCACAAACCCAGTGTGTGATACCATACATGCGCATTCTTTTCTTTTATTTCCTGAAAAAGGCCCGGGAATATGGTATGGCAGTATGGTGCCACTGAAAATTGTGCTCTAACTTTGGACAGGATGTGTTTTATTTTTGTGTCTTTATTCTGCAAAAGGTTATCTGATTGGTGCAATGTTGGGAGGGTTTATAATTTGGGAGCATTTTAACTTGAATTTTTGGAATGTTATGGATTCCTGCAAAAGTGATAACAAGGTGGGCTCATGCCACCTGGTTTTGCTGCTTGTCATAAGTTGTAGTTTTGAGTACAACACGATAGATATCTGTTGTAGTCGAGAGTGCTTTTTTCTTGCTTAGTTGGTATCAATTAATCAAACTTTATTTACATGTGACTTACTTCAGACAATGGTCCCAAACAAAACATTACCTTATTAGCTTTGTGTTATATCAATATATTCATTCATACCTTTATGTCTATTCCTTGCTGGCTTGTGTGATGGAAAGGTAAATTTGAAGCTTAAAAAATTCTCTGCAGTTTATGAGCTCTACAGTGATTCAATTATGTATTGCAAATTTCTGCAATCTTGTCTCTTGGTATTTTTAATACTGTTTGGATTTTGTTACTGTTCTTCTGAGAAGTTGATTTATTTTCATTTATACGTACACAGTTACCTCAATGTGATGTTTTTTCGGCGTTGTTATTTTAGTGATGCATGGGCCTTGAAGACACTGAGTTACTGAACAAGTGTTTTTAACATTGTGGAAAAGAACAGTGGTTAACCGTAAGAATTAGGGTGTTTTTGGTTTCATGGTAAATCAGGGTGATCCACTGTGATTTTACAAAAACTACAAAGTGTAGCTTTTAGAAAATCACGGCGGGTCGTCGTGATTTTGACATACCCACCATGATACCAAACATAGATTAAAGTTTATGTTTGGTGTCACTAGATGTGACTACGGTAACACTTTGATTGTGACGAAACTACTAAGTGTAAGTTCTACAAAATTATAGAGATTTATTGCGATTTTGTCAAACTCATCGTCTAACAGACAAACACTAACTAGAAATATTAAGTAATGAGAAGGTTTTTCCTGGTCTCCCTGCATGTAGAAAAAGAACAATTTTGTAGATTTTTAATGTTGTGGAGCTACTATTTTATTTGAAACTAGAATATGTTGTTGCATGTGGTATGAAAGGTCAACATCGTTTGAAGCTTTATATGATTTTCATTAATGTAGAGATTTGTTTGGTATATTTAAAAAATAGAAGGAATCTACTCCTTTATTCTTTTCTAAAAATATTATTGTCTCTAATTATTTGCTGTTCTTCATACATACTTCAATACTTCCTGTATCCTGTATATTTTATACTATTTTCTTTTGATGAATCAGGAATATTTTCAGTTACTTTACTTTCAAATGAAAAATGTCTTTGCTGGCATTGGTGTGCTTGAACATTTTAGAATTTATTGGGTTGTTCAATTGCTTCTTTTTATTTGGATATTATAGACTCTACTATCAGAGCATGCAGTTTATGGAGCATTTTCTATGGTAATTTGTTTAAGGAATTTGTTGAGTTTCATTCCAGTGGTTCTCACAATGTCACATCATTCTTATAGAATTTATACACAGTTTGCTATAATGATAAAAAAAATTACGCAAACTCTTGAGCAATCTCATTTTAATAGTTCTTGTTTGCATGCAACATTTTTTTTTATTCTAATGTTACCGTATGTTAAATAACCTACTTCCACAAAAGATGCAATCCACTTTTCAACATCAGATTTCTCCAATGGGTAAAAAAGTAAAATAAAGATATGTTTATTCTCTTATAAAATCATGTTGGATACCCATTTTGAGATGCTTTTAAAAGATGAAAAATCAAAATTAAGAAGCAACATCAAGCGACCTTCATCAACACTTTATCCAATTCACTAACATGGCGGGATTGCCTAGATCCACACATATGTTTTTTAAAATTATCTGGTTTACTTCTGTTTGGGTAATTTGGAAGGAAAGGAATGACCGTGGGTTCAACAATAAGGCATCCGTTTCCTCAATACTCATTGAAAAGGTCAAACTGACATCTTTTTTGTGGCTGAAATCGAAACAGGTTACGTTTACCTTTAGCTATCATGACTGGTGGAATCAACTGCTCCTCTGTATGGGCGTCCACTTGTAACTGTTAATTTTTTCACCTGTTTTTGCATTTTGGCAGTTGTGCTCTATTTTAGCACACTATTGTACATACTCTTTCGTGATCCCCCTTTGCACGCCTTGTGCGGGGTAAATCACCGTTGTTAATATATAGCATTTTTGTCTGTTCAAAAAAAAAATTAAGAAATAATTATACATACAATAGATACATTAAATACACCACTAGTTTTTCCTATTATCCTCTATACATACATTTGAGAATGTTTAAAATGAACAATACACATGGCATATCAAAATCATATTTAAAAAAAAAGTTGCATGTGGCAATGTAAGGTTGAATCATAAAAGTCATAGTCCAATTACACAATTTAAGACAAACTTTCTTTTTGATGACACCATTTATGACATACTAAACTAACAAAGTATAACCAACAATCCAATAAAAATCTTCAACAACAAAATTTTGAAAAATAATCTAACTAAATAATTATATAAAATGACATAATTTCAAAATTAAAAAACTAGAATTATAATTTATTAAATCTTTTGTCAAAATTTTTTTTTATTAAATCTGCAAAAATATATGTTTTTTATTTATATGATATATTTTGCATTGATTGAAAAATTACAATCTCAAATGGCTACATTTCTTCTTACAAATGAATTTTTTGTTTTTTTTTGTCAAAATAAAAAACTAATAAATAATATAAATATCAACAAAAACATAGAGGGAAAGCATTTTTCAATAATAATAAATATCTTTGAAATAAACAAGAGACTATTATTTTTTAATAAAACTATATGTTTGCCATTGATAAATAGAAAAACATACGGGGCAAATTTTTATCAAGAGAAGGAAATACAAGACTTCGGATGGGGGCCAAAGACCTGAACCACTAAATCAAAAAAGCAAAACCCAGCAATCCTCTATACATACATTTGAGAATGTTTAAAATGAACAATACACATGGCATATCAAAATCAAATTTAAAAGAAAAGTTACATGTAACAATGTAAGGTTGAATCATAAAAGTCATAATCCAATTACACCATTTAAGACAAACTTTCTTTTTAATGACACCATTTATGACATACTAAACTAACAAAGTATAACCAACAATCAAATAAAAAATTTCAGCAACAAAATTTTGAAAAATAATCTAACTAAATAATTATATAAAATGACATAATTTCAAAATTAAAAAACTAGAATTATAATTTATTAAATCTGCAAAAATATATGTTTTTTATTTATAAGATATATTTTGCATTGATTGAAAAATTACAATCTCAAATGACTACATTTCTTCTTGCAAATGAATTTTTTGTTTTTTTTTTGTCAAAATAAAAAACTAATAAATAATATAAATATAAACAAAAACATAGAGGGAAAACATTTTTCAATAATAATAAATATCTTTGAAATAAACAAGAGACTATTATTTTTTAATAAAACTATATGTTTGCCATTGATAAATAGAAAAACATACGGGACAAATTTTTATCAAGATAAGGAAATACAAGACTTCGGATGGGGGCCAAAGACCTGAACCATTAAAGTTAACTTAATCTTTTGTAGTTATGTACATGTAATTTGATTTTTTTTTTATGTTTGTATTCCCTCTATTGTTTTAGTTAAAACAAATGTGACATGCATACTTTTCATCGCCAACTTTGATCGTCTTCGTTAAATTCTACGTATGTAAAACTGTATATAAAGACAAACTATAAAATATGGTATATTTCTGGCATCTAAAAATTTAGTTTAACACACTAGTACATAAAAATGCAAAAGGAATTTATAACAAAAGACGGGAAGTAGTAGTTCCATGTCTAAGACATCAACACTCACTTAGTAATGGTATCATTATGTGCACTCATTTTGTATATAAATTTCTATATAATGGTATCATTATGTGCACTCATTTTGAATATAAATTTGTATATACAAGCCTAGATAAAGGTCTTACTTGTACCCTTGAAGTATTTTTGTATAATTTTAGCTATTATGTTAGGATGGATACGTGACACTCAACCTCTAAAAATACTATAATAATCATATTTACTAGGTTCAAATACAATTTTAACCCCTGTTATGGTTAGAACATCGTAAGAAACTCCAATATTTAGTGGTGAAAGTTCTTATGATGTTCTAACCATGTCTAAAAAAATTAGAAAATGGAATTTGATCTGTGAGTATATGCATACAAAGAACAAAATTGTAATTTTGTACATTTTGGTTGAAAAATCAAAATAAATTGAACTTAGTCAAAATGCCACAAAATTGCAATCAAAGTGACTTGTTGGGGTATAAGCACTACAGACGATAAGGTTAGGCAAAATGGGTTAGTTTTTGGACAAAGTGTGACGCATACTACGAGCCACTCATCACACAAGAAGAAGGAAAAATAGGGTGTTCAACTAGTGTCTATGATACGACGTGTGCTTTGAGCTGCGAATTGCACCACAACAATAAATTTTGAAATGCAAAACCATTGTCCATCACGCGATGCGCTGAAGCTTGTACGCGTCGTGCAACTATTACAGAAAATCAGGGTTTCACACGCCTACAAATACGAAGACCTTGTCTCATGAGAGAAAGGCAAAATCGCAATTTAGGAAGGTTAATAGTAATTAGAGGCATCCTGAAGGCGAGGAATCAACCAACAACTATTTCAATTCATGTATTTCTTTTCATATACTTTTGTTTATGTTTAGAATAACACGAGGAGCTAAAATCCTAGGGTTAGGTCATGTAAAGTGTTAGGTTATTACAGAAACGATTAAAGTAAAATTAAAGAGCAAATGAACAGTGATAAGGAATTGGCTATTTATTGTATGATTGAAAAAGATTTACAGAAGATTGAAGAATCTAACTACCACAGAGCATATCTTCTATGGAGTGGTTAATAGCTCTCCATCCAATGATTACGAAATGGTTCTCAAAGTGACTTCCTATAACTTTTCCCTAATTATTTATAGATACAACCTAACAGAATTGGTTAAGACCAATTCTCTCTCTGCCACCTCAAGGTTTATCACGTATCATGTGTGCCTCTCTTCCCACTTCTAGAATAAACCTGCCAAGCCTTAGCTCCACTACGCCCAGTATGGTTTGTCACTTCGAGCTCTGGCCCATCTTCATTCATATGGCTCCTAACCACACCCTTTTCATTCATATGGTCCCTTACATAGAGGAATATCTATGTAATTGTTTGAACTATGTAATCTATTGGTTTATCTGAATAAAATTACTCTATTTATGTTATGATCCGTTTATAACCTGTTCTTAGTGACTTTTGTGCGTCTACAAATTTTCATGAAATGATCCGATCTCAACCGACTGCTAACCCCGGTTGTTGGATTTGCACTAGTTATTATTCGTTCTAATTATTATGTGTTTCTATTTAACTTCCCCCAAATAAACTTGTTCCTAAAAGTCGTCATGAAGTCCACATTACTTAATACAATCCAATGAATTTAAGTTACTAACAATGGTTGCTAAATTGTTTGATTTATCTTTAATTGTTCTAGGTTAATTAGTAGGAATTGGTTATTGTAGATTAGTGACAATTTTGGCACGTATTCACTCATTCGGCTTAGGAATATGGGAAATTCTGATTATAAGAAGAGGGTTGGTTTTCAAACACTTTTGAAGTGCAAGGCTTTCATCGTAAAAGGATTATAGGTCCAACATGAAACTAGCTACTATGATCAAATGTCTTGAAAACTTTATTTTATTTGGAGAATTGTAAGAATCGCTGGGATTCTAAAGATCTCAAAAGAACTTCATTTGAAAAAATGGAGTTGATAAAATTTGAAGAACCACAAGGATTCTAATGATGTCCAAAGAATCTCACGATTCTAAGGATAGTGGAAATTCAATAACGACAAAAATATCCATTTTACTTGGATAGCAACTGTGCTTAGTTGTAAGTGAAAATGGTTCATATACTTTGACGGTTTGACCATTTGATCATATAAGTTAGTTTCCATTGACTAGAAGAAAAAAAATACAATTCCATATACAAAAGAGTATATTAAAAAAAAACCTTGAAGAAGGAGAAATTTGACACTATAGATGAATAGATTATGTTATTCTAACTATGACGATCACTTTAACATTGACAAATAGATTTTTTTTTTGTTGAGACAAACACTTATTTTATGTTAGACTAGATTAATATTTCACTACAAAAAAAAAAGTCTAAATTAATATTTATTGCATTTTTCATTTGAGACTTGTTTACGCTATAATAGATTGATGTTTTTCTTAAAACTTTTGGATAGGTTTTTATTGAGTCTCGTTTATTTTAACATATATAAATGTAAAAAAAATAGTTTTTTTGTTGTTTACATATCATTCAATGTGAAACTTTTGAGCAATCTAAATATTATTTTTTTTGAGCAATCTAAATATTTATACCCCTGTTTTATTTAAATATGTATTTGTTTTTATTATGTTTTTAGAAGTATTTACAAGATAATTACAAGATAATTAAGTAAATGATGAAGAATTAGTGGGAAAAAAATGCAGTTAATGAAGTCTTGATGACCAATATGATCCATTTATGTTAGTAGAGAGCTTCTTCAATTCAAAGTAAATAGACAATGAAAGTGTAACAATCAAATTTTGCTTGCAGAAGGATTTTTTCCACCATAATGTGGTTGTGGATAATCCTTACATTCGGTGTTACCCATGACTTCTTGTAGTTACATATGATTTTTTACTATGGGCAATGACATAATTTCTTTTATTTATTTTCTATAGTGACTTAAGTGTAAGTACATTGTCATATTCTTAGCATCATGACTCTATTTAAAATATATTTTTGTAGTATACAAGAAATAGAATATCGATAAATGAGTCAACAATACTAAGTTCTTTATAATATATGACAATTAGAACTATCTTTACGTCATATCAAGGTTCCTTGTTAAACACCTTGTTTAGATCTAATTAACCAGTTAAAATCTTTAGGCCAATCACATATTCATCATTTTTTTTTGTTACAACTAAACTCTTCTAAGACTTACTATACTCTATTTTGTAATCGTTACAACTGCTCAACCTAAATGATAGTTTAAATTTGATAACCTTGCTTAAGGATGTGTCTCTCTTTTTCATTTATAGGAGATTTTCATCAAGTATCAACTAGAAAGCTCAAATCTCTAGTTTAGTCACCAAAGAACCGTAAACCAGTTCACCTAAAGTGTTCAACAATCTATAGGGCTTCAAAACCATTTCATAAAAAAAGCACAAAACATATGACAATGACACAAAATTGTACAATAACATCTAACATATATGCACAACCATTATTTTTATTATTTTTTAGACATTATCACACGATTGCACAAAAATGTATGGAGTTACGAAAACATAGCAAACACATAACATACGTCAGCCTAATGAAAAATACAGGCTTCGATACCACTAATATGACACCCTAAACCCAAAAATACTTATTACATAAATTATTCAAAAATATGTAAGTTTTTTTTTATCAATGGTAGTAACAACCAAATAATATACAATTCATAATGGTAATACAAAAATGTTGCAGACTATATTAATTTTCATGCAAGATAATATATCACATCATCACCATAAATAATAACTTAATATCATCATCCAAAATAAATTATTTTGACTTCTTAAAGGTCTTACAATTATCCTCATAGTAAAATAATATATGTAATATTTTCTCGAGATCCAATGAAATAAATGAAGACCAATTATTCATCATTGATGTTACAATATTGAAGTCTTCAACCCTATTTAAATATAAGAAATAATATGATAAAATTTCAAGAAAATCATAATGTGGGTGAGAGAATAATTATCCATTTTATTCTCCTCAACAAACACCTTGATGCTACACAGTCCTGTTTTAAGGATAGTCTTCATGTAGTTCATTAAAAAAAAACATGTAGAAAACAGAGAGTAAGATATAATCCAAGTCACTTAAAGCGGTATAACAATATGAATAGATAAAACAAACATAAAAAGAAATTTACTTACTGATATTCAATTTTCAAAAACTATAAACTTGAATCCTATCTCCTTCATTTATTCACCCAACCCCAATTTATCTCTTTATCTCTCTAGAAATAGTTCCCCAATATCTCTATCTCTCTCTAGATTTTTTTTAACTAAAAATACTTTTATCCAAATAAATATTATTCTAATTAAGATGCTGTCGATATCTTGGTATTAGGGGGTTTAATCCAAGAGGTTGATAGTTTGTTTTTTCTCTCTTGGTAAAATGGTGTTGCCTTAAGCCTACTATGCCTATTTGTTGTTTTCAAATTTCTTTAATCTTTTACTCAGTCATTTTAATGCCCTAATAAAGTTCTCACTCATAATTAGAGTTTTCAATGTTACATGAGCCTTTTGTTGCCAATTATTTTCTCTCTTGGTAAGGTGTTGTTTCCTTAAGCCTACTATGCTTATTTGTTGTTATCAAATTCCTTTAATATTTTACTAAGTAATTTTAATGCCCTAATTGGGTTCCCACTCATAATCAGAGTTTCTAACGTTATAAGGGCCTTAATAGACTTTTGTTGCCAATTATTTGTAAGTCTTTAATTCTCTATATCTAATCTATGTAAGTTGTTGAAGACACCTCATCATATGATGTTTTCAGCTATGTTATCGCGTCTTTTTCTTGTCATCTGAGGACATGTAGAGGTTTTAGAGTGGGTTACTCATGGTGTAGAAAATGTTTTTAATTTAGGTTGTTGTAATTTGTTTTTTCCCTAACCAGGCTAGTTTAATGTGTTTTGAGTCCTTTTAATATAAATCATGGTATTAGGACAACCAAGACATCTCATTAAAAGTATCGAAGTTCAAGAATCAAGTTGAATAAAGAATATGTAGACAAAAAATATTTTAAGGAATTCCGTCCCAAATCCCAAGCTCATATCAACGATGAAAATCAGATGAAAGATGAAGAAAACAAAGGAAACCGCCTCTGGTCCATGTGCCCCACGCACTGACCCATGCGCCTTGCACATACTTAAGTTCTGGGATAAAGTTTGCTCCCTAGTTTCTACTACCCACATGTTGTTGAAAAGTTTTTTTTTTCTTTTCTGCCATGCGCTTCGCGCATTCTGTGTGCGAATTTTTCCCTATTTAAATCGTGTTTTGACCCAAAAGTATTCCTTCAAAAATCTGACGGTTCAGAAGCTAAGGAATGTGACCACAACAACAAAAAGGGGTGTTTTTCAACCCCATTCCATTATTTATTGTGAATATTCACTTTCTTATGATGTGTTTAGTTACCAAGAGTAAATAAAAACTTTAGGTTAAGATTCAAAGATGAACCTCTATTATATGTTGGATATTTTACCAGTTTATAACATGCTCTTTTATCAATGCTATTTGTATTATGTTGATTCAATATAAACCATTCTTCATGATTTTCATATCATTTGATCTTGAATCAAACTTAGGTAAGAACTTCGATTAAGTTTGCCTTTTGAACCAGAACTGTTTGGCTTGTATCAACCATGTTTCACCATTACTTGTGATTTCTTTGCGAAATAATCAGTATGGAAAATCCATAATTTATTTCATTGATGTTTTCATGTTTTGAATAAAATATAGGTCTCAACTAAGTAAGTAGTTATATTGATAGAACGACCGGAAAATTGTGAAAGTTTGAAACAAAGATACTTATACACCTCTTGATAGTAGATATCTAAATAAAGGAAGTTTTTTTTTTTGTGTGAAAAATATTCACTATACACCGAAAACGGTTAGACTAAAATAGCAGCAATAATTTGCGTAGGATGATCTCAATCCTACTAGGGATATATAACTAATAGAAGCTAATGCTCATTTGGTGATTTTAGAGAGTTATGTTGTAATTAGTCGTTAATCAATATGAATGACAATAACATTGATTTTGAGTATAATTGTGTTGTTTAATTTTTTGTGTGCATGTTCTTGTGATAGTAGGAACATGCTAATTTATTAGATTATATATCTAGGACGTAGGTGATATTTATCCTAAAACATATATACATTTTTTTCTAGAAAATGAAGATAACAACAATTTCATAATATATTTGACATGATTCTCCTTTATATATATTTTTTATTATCTTGTATTGGTTGGAGTATCCCCTGTACTGTTTTTTTTATTTCAATATATATTTTTCATTCAAAAAAATATTTAACATACGTTTAAGAGTAACAAAGAAATTGAAAGGTTAGATAAATATATGAAAGTGTGAGAGAAATTATAAGAGTAACAACAATCTTATGGGAAAATAAAATAAAAGGTTTAGACATAATAGAGAAATAGTTATTACCTTACCTAGATATGTATTTTACAAAAACCTTGAATGCACTTCATAACTGCGCGTTGAAGAGCCGGAAGTTTTTCATAACAATCGGCATCAGTAACACACTCTATTGTAATGTATAATAAAAACAGAAATATTACGAAAAAAGTGAAAGATTGTATATAAGATTTATTAAAGCAAATTGTATGAGAATGAACCTACCTGTATCGTCTTCCTTGGCAACTGTAACAAGAAATAAGGAAACAAAAAGGATCCATTTATAAATAAACATGAAAATTTCAGCCATTTGTTAGCACCTTTTCATATAATAAATATAAAATTATTTTGTCACTTTATATAGTGAAAAATCTCATGCAAGGTTTACGTCAATTAAATAATTTTTAATAATAGTATGTTGCTACAAGAAATCAATCATTAAAATTAGAATAATTATTACATGTCTTTAAAGTATCTTCATGCATCATTTTTGTCCTTTTAGCTCATAGAATAGATCTCAAATAAATATATTGCTTGTAATTAGAATTCATTCTTGTTTACCAACCTTTCTTTATTTGTTAGAGAGAGAGAGAGAGAGGAGGAGGAGGAGGAAAGCCAATAATATATTATGTTGGTATGTGTAGAACTTGTATCACATATTTTGAATAATGATTTGTGTTGAAATCTAATGGTTAAATAAAATGTGATTAGAAGGACATACCCCATTAAAGATGGGCAATAAGATTATATGGTTGAGATTAGTCATTGTTTGTCATTGAACTGCTTACTAAGATTGCTTCCAAAATACAAGATAAAAATTATCAAGATAAGCCAAGTATTGTTATATATATATTTATAAATAAGGATGAGGCCAGAGCCATCAATTCTCAAAATATATTAAAAGAAAATAGCTGCAAAAAGAAGAAGGGGACCAAATCAAACTCCTTCAAAAGGTAGAGAATCTAAAATTGGTAGACCAATTTTGTTTATGATATAAGATTTCCTTGTAAACCAAGGCGTGTCATCCCAAAAAATGAAGTGGTCAGAGGTTAAACCAAAGTCTGCAAGAGAATCTGCTACTTGATTCCCTTCCCTATAGATATGAGTTACAATACAATTCATATTTCTAAGCATGATCATAACATTGTTCCATCTATTTCTAACTAGCCAAGGAATAAGGTTTGTTGACTTGAAAACTTGCACAACTAATGATGAATCAGTTTTCAGCCAAAGGTTCAACTAGTTCTTCTCCTTTTCTATTTCTATAGCTCTCAAGACACCTTGCAATTCTGCTTGATAAGAGGTTGACACTCCCAAAAGCTCAGAGAAGCAACCAACACAATTTGCTTCATGATCGCTAAAAATTCCTCTACAAGAGGAAATACATGAATTCCCTGATGAAGCACCATTTGTATTGCATTTAAACCAGCTTTGAGGAGGAGGATGTCATATGATTTCAGTGATAGAAGGAGCCCTAGCATGCTTAAGATCAACTTTGAATACTTTAAGAATGGTGACATCTCTGAGAGAATTATTAGAAGCTTTGTTTGTGTTGCAGCCTGTCAAAGATGTACTGGCAATAATGGAAGATATGACTGATTTCCAGTTGGTGCATGTATTATTAAATATAGCCTCATTTCAAGAGTACTAGATAGTGTTAATGAGATTGACAATGTCAGCAGTTATAACCAACTTGCACTGAGGTGACCAGGATTGATCGCAAATTTTCCAAATATCCTCAATAAAAGTTAACTGCAAGGAAAGGTTAAGGGATAGAGCAAACCAGGACCAAAGCTTTGAAGCAAAATGACAGGTGAAGAAAATGTGCAGTGTGGTTTCACTTTGCTTGTAACAGAAGTTACAAATAGAAGGAAGATGACAAACTCTTTATGCTAATTTCTCATAAGTTGGAATTTTGTCATGCATCAATCTCCAAATCAATAAAGATTTAGAGGGAGTGATATCTTGGTTCCAAAGAGTTTTGGCCCAATACACATCAGGTTGAATTTGATTTTTGAAAGTATATGCCTGCTTGAGATCCAAATCACCATTTGTTGAATGCTTCCAAAGAAGTTGATCTTTTTTGGGCTCCAAAGGGATAGTAGCTTGTTGAACAAGTCGATTAAGGATGGGGAAAATCTGAAGAAGAGGATCAGGAATGTCCCAAGAGCCATTAGAAATATAATCACTCACCTTTGATGTCAAATTTTGGCTGATAAGGTCAGGGATTTGAAGAGCTTGTGATAAAGGGGCACCACACCAACTGTCATTCCAAAAATTAATTTTCTCACCATTTCCTAATAGCCATATTATGTTATTATTGACAACATGAAATTCATCTTTCATACTGCTCCATAAAGAAGAGTAGATATGATATTTGATAGGTTTGAAAATCCTGAAGACTCTATCTTTAAAAAAAAAAGAGCCCAATCTTCTTGAGAATGAAGTGTTCTCCATAGGAGGTTCAAGTTTTTTGAGGTGTTTAGATTCTTTAGAGACCTTAAGTTTAAACCTCCTTGACATAAAGGCCTACAAACTTTATTCCATGAAATAGTCAATAATTTCCTTTTGTCCACATCACCACTCCAAATAAAGCTTCTGCACCATTTCTCCACATCTTTGAGAAGGGAAGAAGGCCAGAGTAAATTGATAGTCACCACACATAAATAGTACGACTCGTTTATTTACATATGTGCGTTTTTATGATAATACATCTTATCTTAGCTTATATATATTTTTACTATAAAATACAAACCATGATAAAATACGCATCTAAAGAAGGATGATGGTGCAAACGTCCTAAGCTTATGCACTTACGTGCTATAATATGTAGATATTCACAATTTGACTAATCAATGGAGATGGCACAAGTGAATTTAATATTGAATTTAATGTTTAAACATCGTGCTAACAATAACAAGAAGAAATACGTAAAAGTAAAAGACAAGAAAGTAAATGACACATGTGAATTGTTAACCCAGTTCGGTGACAAACACACCTACTCTGGGGCTACCAAGCCAGGTAGGAAATCCACTAGTATAGTCCTTATTCTAAGTTCTCAGAAAACTCCAAGTTTACAACTTAAGACCTAGGAGACCTAGGACCTACCCATACTGACTTCAACCTAGGAACTCCTAGATCTGAGATCTCATCTCACTTCCACTCAATCACACACCATGTGATTATCTGATTACAAAACAATCATGAAGTTACCTTCAAACACAAACTACCTCCGTGCTTCAAAGCTTAGGAGTAGTATACACAATTACAACTCAATAAAATACAGTCCTTATCATGTATCAAGGTGACACAAGAAAAGACTCACAAGGAAAATGCTTTATATAGCGACAAGTGGAATCACGAAAGGTTCACGACTGTTTACTATACTGCTGCATTTATTGTGTGCTGACATCATGTTTGGTAAGTGGGAAAAGTTTTTTTTTTTTATCAAAGAAAGTTGCATTTCGTGAAGCCTTCGTTGGACATTTTCTCGGGATATATAGCAATCCCTGACTCACAATGAACAACGACTCAAAACCCTAAAAGCTCTAATATGTAAAAAACGGCTTGAATGTCCAATTAGGTTTTGTAGTCTTGTATATATACTAAAGCAGTATGGACCGAATAGTTTTGTCGGGCTTCAGAAACACTGCAGATCCACCAGCTGTCCGCTTCACAAGAATCAGGAACAAACATGTCGTCTCCTAAAATGTCGGAACATTTTTAGGAACAACTAAAGCACATCCAAAGTTTCCTAAAATATTGTCACTACTTTAGGAAATAATCACACAGCTCATTCTGTAAAAAAATCATGCGTCTTGGCCAACAAGTAAATAGGCGTGGATTCCTTAAATAGATAGAGCGCGCGTAAATCATGGAACATAAACAGGGCACATTGAACCATACCTAAATGTTGGAACATCGTATCCAACATCATGCATGAATATTTGTTTTAGCAAAAGTGAAGCCAATATACAAATATCCAACACATAACAAACTTTAATTTCTTTGCAAAGAGTCATGCATGCATCATTAACGAATTCTTGAATCAATGTTGGTACAGAGGATCTCAATCCAGGTGCTTGAACCACATTGTTGACTTTCACATAGTTGACGTTAATCATGATACACAACATTGTCTTATCTATGACAGAGAACTAGAACTTCATCAAGATCTAGAGCTTTGACCAGAGTCCAGAGTGTTGACCAGAGTCAGAGCTATAATTAAGTCTAGAGGCAGAACTGCTCTTGTACTTAGAATTTCCTATACACCTAAACACACATTAGAATATCGTAATTGTTCACAAACATGCTTTGTATATGCCTTGTTATCTTCAAAACTTAAGATTTTTTTAACCAATTTTGGTCTAACCTAGTTGTGGGCTAAAATCCATTTTTACAACCGTTGTCCATCAACTGCCATATAAGATGTGTGCTAGAATGCGGTTAAGTTAGTCAAGTTGACCTAAGTGCATAAATTTATGGTTAAATTAAGTTGGTCTTTGGATCAAATACCGATTTTCTAAAAAGAAAATGTATGGTAGAAGTTTATGATCAAGTTAGGGTATGTTTGGCCCAGCTTTTTGGTGACTTATCATCTCCTTATAAGGAGAAGTAGGGCCAAACATAATTTAGACTAAGCTCCTTAACTAAAAAGTTGTTTTTTTTATAAAGAAGAAATATAAGAAAAAAGTACTTTCAAAAAGAAGGTGATGAGAGTTACTTTTGAAAAACACGCTCAACTTATTTTTAGAGTTCCCCCCCTCCAAATCCCATTGAGGACACAATGTATGTTTTATTTTAATTTTTTTTGACGTTGTTTCTCCAATTGCTAACGTCACATGCTCTCCAATTGCTTATGTATTTTATTTTTATATTTTGAAGGGCCAATTGCTTATGTGTCATTTTTTGGTTTTTTATTTACAATATATTTTGGTTAATTGATATACTGGTACTTTTTTTATTGACAAATGATATACTGGTGCGTAAATATTATTCTCTAACTATATCACACTTGATTATGTGCTCTTTCAAAGTAAGACTATGAATTAAATTTAAAGGTTCATTATTTATATATTTAATCAAGAATTATTTATTCAGGCCTTTAAATTTTATTAAATATTTAGTTTAAAAAAATATAATTCTCTCATTATTAAATATTTTAACTGTTAAATCATAACAAGGTATTTTTATCGAAAACAGAAAAAAAAAATCATCAAAACAGTTATCATTTATTGAATATCATAAAGATTTATTTAATATGACGATGGATGAATTTTTATAAATCTTATTATTTTTTAAATATTTATAATAAAATATGAGCTTGTTAAAATAAATTGATTTTATTTGAAAATATTACTACCTCCATCCCTAATTATAAGACCCTTTTGAAAAAAAAATCTGTCCCTTTTTATAAGACTCTTTTGGTATTTCCAAGTACATTAATTATTTCTTTACCAACATTCCCTTACTTATTTTGTATATTTTTCTTCAATCAACGATAAATACTATGTTGAAAACATAAATTAACTCTCTCTTTTAAGGATAAAATTGTAAAAACAGTAATAATTATATACAAATTTAATACTACAACCAACTTTCTTAATCTCCGTAATTTTGGCAAAAGGCTCCTATATTTAGGGACGGAGGTAGTATCAAACACTTTAACATAAAAAAGTTGAAATAAAAAACAATGTTTACCAAACAACTTTAACTTCATCTTTTAAGCCGTTATTTCAAACTTTAAGTTTAAAGTAGCTTGTAAGCTTAAAAAAAACTGGGCCAAACGCAACCTTAGTCAAGTGAACCTTGGAGCGTAAGATATGTGCTAAAAGTCTAGCCATGTTAAGTTAATGAAGTGAAGCTAGCAATAAGGTGGGAAAGCAATTAACCAAGAAGTCCAAAACATAAGCACTATACTTGCTTTAAAACCCTACAAAGCTCAAATCCCATGAGCTGGACATAAATTTTGAAGCTAATGATTGTAGCTCAACATTTAAGATCATTACATTGTCCCACTGGGATATTGAAAAGAATCAAATCTATTTACATTTCAATTACCAAGTCTCTGAGCTTTGTGCTTTCTCCCTTTTCAATACAGTTTGTAAAGCTCCATTACCACCGATTTTGCCCCAAAAGTCAAAAAAGCAGTAGAAAAACATATCACTGTGTTGCTCTCTCATGGAGAAGGTAAGAGATAAAGAAAGTATGTGATGGAAAAATTAAAAAGAGAGGCTCGTAAACCTATGCTATGTCTAACTTGACTAGGCTCAATTTGGTAAGTGGAGATGTAATTATTTGTTTTAAGATATTTGTTTAATTACCCTACAATTTGCTTATTTATCAGACTCTATAAACTTTAACGTGTGTATTAACAAATTTTTTACAAAAATATTCCTATTTGTAATTTGAGTAAATTTATTTTTTCTCGTATGATATAATTAATTATTGTAGGTGCAATTATGAAAAAGTAGTACATATTTTCAACAAAATTATCATTACAGCTAATTTTTAACATATCTTCAATTTTGTTAGAGTCTTGTAATAAGAGACTGATGGAGTATTATTTTATTTTCATGTCTTCAAAATATTTATCGGTTTAAATTCTTACGTATACCAATTTTTAAGAGTCCAAATTCATGCATATATCAATTCTAGAATCCAAAATTTTGAGAACTAAAATTAAAATAGGGGCTCCAAAACGTTTAACATAACCTGCTTACGACGACAATTTTTGTGTTAACCTTTTGGTTCTTAGGAGAAAGTGGCCCTAGTAATTTGAAGTTCGTCTGAGAAGTAAGTATAGCCTGATAAAAAAAAATTATCCCACCAAAAATCAAACTTGGATACTCTCTGACGTTTCAGGACGACAATTATTTTAGAACGAAGTGAATGATAATGACTAACTAGAATTAGAATAGTGATGAATACTTTCAATAATTTAAAGAAAATCATAAATTTAACCTTTTCTACGAGACATAGATTTCAACTTTATTAATCACACAACTAGATTAAACATTATATCTTCACCCTAAATCTAAGACTTTGGATATATCATATGAGTTCCTATATAACGCAGTGTGTACAGAGATCCTTCCACTGTTCAACACTCACATTTTTTGATAATTAAAAATATACATTAATAATACACCAAACCAACAGCATCAACGCATGCTGCAGATATAAAATTTGCTTAATATTCTCTCAATACCATAATATGAATATGGCCGTATGCTTGGTTTAGGTTCTAGAGAGCGTAGAATCATTTATTACATTAATAATATGAAAGGTGAAGTCTGTAAACCTTGGTGGTGTAGAACTTTTGATAGATCCATTTCATTTCCATTTTGTGATAACTGAAGGGGAAGTCTGTGTGAATTGTTTGATTTATTTTTGTTTGCTTATTTGGCCATGATATACTTGTGATTTTGATCTGATAGATCTTCTAATTTGTTTTTCTGCAGTTTCTTCCTTCAGAAAAGCAAAATGAGCTAAAAAAAACCAATGCAGATTAAATGAGATAATTTTGAATCTTAAAAATAATTTACTAGTTCGTTTTGTAATTTGTAAGCAAATGTTAATAAGTGAGTAGTTATTAGAGTTCTCAGAGTTTGAATTTTGATCTCCTACTTTAAACTCATTTGAAGACCCTTGGTCCAAAAAACCAAACTACATATTTTGAATATTGACTCTCATTCTTTTCAATCTCTTCTCTTTATTTTTCATACAAGTGATTTCCCAATTTAAAACTGTACGGAAATAACATTTGGATTGATGGTTCATTTCAAGTTTCATGCTTTAATACTAATCACACTACCATCAAATAATTGACGAAGGGAAACTTTGTCACTCATATAGTTCGATCTAAATTTGATGGTTATCATACACATTCATACAAAAATAAAATAAAAAATCGACGAGGTTGAAGAGCCATATTATTCCAAGTTTTCCAACACATTCGATTCCATTTTCATTTGATGATTCTAGTGCAAAATACGGAAAATAAAACTTTCGATTACCTTTGGTAAACAATAAAGGAAAAACTCAATTCGATTAGAATGTACAAATACAAAAAGACCAAATTGTAATAGAAATTGCAGTTTAGTGATTTCAAAGATGCAAGAGACATGACATGAATGATAGGAAACCTTATCAGCCTTGACCATTAAAGTTGTCACGGTTATCATGCTGCCAACCATAACCTTGACCATCATGTCCATGATCACCAGGATAGTAGTTTGGTTTCAACATGTGGGCCGGAGGTGGTGGTGGTGGTGGGAGAGGCATGGGCTGTGGTGCCAATATACCTTTGGAATCCCTTGGATCCACAGCCATACCACCACCTTGTGCTTGTTCAAAAGGAACACCTGCTGCATTCCAGGGCTGGGGGTAATTTCCTTGAAAATTTGTGCCATTTGGGACACCTTGTGGGTAACCCATTAATGAATTTGGGTCTCCACCAATATCAGAAGACGAGTCCTGCCTAGGCATATCATAGGGAGCAGCATAAAATGGTTGAGCTCGGTCTTGCGGGAAAGGGGGATAACCAAATGGCACAGGTGGGTTCAGCATTGGGTTTGGGTGTGGGGGAACATTGGTGGCTTGTGCAGGGTGCATTGTTGGATACTCAGGAAATGAGTTATCTGGACCAACTGATTGCTGCCTGTCGGTAAACTGAACAGGTTCTTGTGGGGGGTGCTGCTGCATGTCGAAACTTTGTTGATGAAAGCCCTGCTGCATACCTCCGACAGAACCAGACATGGAATCTGAAGGGTGATGTTGTTGGCCGAAAAATGGTGGCTTTTGCTGCATTGCTGGCCTTGAAGGAGCTTGATCTCTTGGTGGTTGCCGACGGGTTCTGTCTTCCAGATCATGATGTTGAGAATTTGAACCTGGAGAAAAAACTTGCCTTTGGGGGCCTCGAGCAGTGGAGTCTGAGGCTGTAGGTTGTCTAACACTTTGTGCTTCTGACTCATTTCCGTCTTCTTTATCTGCATTGGGGCGAAGAAGATCGGCATGGTATTCATGGATATGAGATTCAAAATCAACTCTCTTCAAGAATGACTTAAGACAATGAGGAGCTGCACATATTAGGATTCCTTCCATCACTTTGATAGTCTGAATCTTCTGGATTCGTCCTTCACACCTGTGTACCAAGGAAGATGAAAAACCTTTTTTAACATATAAACAATATGCTACACAGAAAAGAGAACTTCTACCAATGGAACCTATCAATTGCAAAACATAATCCCTAAAGGTCAACATTAAGGTTGATATCATCCCGAAAATTCAAGTTTTTTAATATAAGCGCATGAATGATTTTATATTTAACATGCTTTATCACGAAAGAGCCTATTGGCCTTAAAGCTGCATAATGCAACAACCTTACACTTGCACATGCCACATAGGCGACGCAACTCATAGCACTGAACTCCATTAGAGTTTAGTACTTTAGTTCATATACTAGCAGAAATATCTTGAGATAAGCTATCATGCTTTACACTTGCACAAAACACTCGTAAATAACATAATGTGCTGAGTATTCTCTTCAATTACTAATTTACTCAGTTAGTTCAGTTAGGCTTACTCAGCTAGGTAGTTATGACTTATGATAGGTCGTCTTAAATATAAATCTATGTTGTACAAACAAACAATTCATGAAATATTTTATAGATTTTCAGTTTATCTCACACAAATGCTCTCTTCCGTACTCTCAATTTTAAAATTCAGAGTTGCCTAGATTTCTTTCAAACTCTAGACCACTTGATATCATTTTATAAATCAACAATCCTTAAACAAAAAGTTCTTCAGTTAAAGATCATTAATAATTTTATATCCGAGACAAAACACAAGGAAAACAGAAAAAATGATTGAATAAATGCGCCACTCTAGTATCTATTTTATTGAAAAGTGGGGACAGATATTGCTACATACATGCCAATAGCATGGACACCATTTTCACCTATTCAAGTGGGCAGATTTTAATCCGTGTGAAGATGGTCCCACAGACATGTAACTAAAAAAAACCTCCCTCCACATGTCAGGTTAGAATGATGACTCAACAAGTGGAAAAGTGGAGGGACTAAAAAAAAAAGTGCAAAAATATTTGAGAATGAATTTCAAAAATGTATGTCGATAGAGTAATAAAAATTAATGAAAATAATGTACAAAGGAAAGGTTTAATGCATCCCTATAGAAATATCATTCACCTATTGACTGGAAAATGAAAGGCATATGTACACAGTACTGTTACAATTGTGCTTAGTTAATGTGTGAAAGAAATTTACAAAACAACTAAAAGAGGGGTAATGATTGCAAAAACGAAAAACAGAGTAGTGAAACAAAGAACTCAAACAGTGAAATACAGCATGCGAACAAGATGATTACGACACGGAACAGTGGCGACTGTTTTCTAATAGCTACTTCACTGCTTAAGTAATTAGCAAACATTAAGCTTCAAAGTGAAGAGTCAATGATCTTCATTGATTTGCTGTATGAAGAGAATAAGATAAGAAAAATACTTACAGGTAGCACGATGAATCACTTCTAGCACAATCAAGACAGAAAGCATGGTCACAAGGGCTCTGCAACACCACAAACCTATCGTAAGCCAACATCAAGGAAACTAACAAGTGCTAGGCTTCTAGCACATATTCAGTGAGAAAACCCACTATCAAAATCAAAATTTAAGACATAGCAGCCAAATCACAAAACAAACCAAACCACCTTTGGAGCTGTGCATAACATCTAGAACTCTAAACAGCAAAAAAAACTACATAAGAAAAAAAAAGCTGTTTTGATGCGGGTATAAAATACATTTTTTGTCATTTTCAACCAAATTTCTGATAAAAATGCAAAGTCATTGACGAAATAACGAGTGGCATCTATAAATGCTAAAGAACAAAACCACAAGACCATTATAGTAAAAGTAATATATTACGAGGTAAGTAGAAAAATGAAAAGTCAACACCAAATCAAAGGCAAATAAGGACATACAACAGCTGTTCACTACTCCACTAAATTACTGCCCAGCAATTCAGCTAGCATGCTTGCCTAAATAGATTCTAATTTGTTTCTGCAATGAATTTTTTGGAGTGAACACATGGTAAAACTAGAACAAAGAATATATCCAACTTTATTAAATGTTTATAGCATACACACTTATCATATAAGGGCTTATATATAAGATATTTCTATAACAAAAAATATATCATATAAGAGCTTATATATAAGATATTTCTATAACAAAAGGCAAAATAAAGTTAAACTATTTTCATACAAGTTGTTTCCATAAGTTATCCTAGAGAGCTTGTTTCCGTAACATCTCCCAAACAGTTTCACAAGTGCTTATGTCAATAGATAAACTCAAATAAGTCAAGCCAAACAAACCCTAAGCCCAAAAATAAAGGTTACTAGTATATTAGAACACGATAACTTATGTCTTGTTTTGATTAAAACCATCCTAGCAAGCAGAAGCCTAAATGAAAAAACAGGTTAGAATGTAAGAGAGTAATTACCAGCCTTCCATAAATCGCAATCGGAAAATCACATCGAACACAGAAATGAACTCGCTCACCAAGCTGACGACGGGATCTGCGACCCACATTCCTAACAACGGAAGAAGCAGTAGCTGTACCAATACCCTTTGCAACAGGAAGATCAGCAAGGACCAAATGGTCAGGGCAGGCAACCGTAACAGTCTCAACAGGCGATTGCTTCACGCCTGCCGACCCATCAGAGGATGGATTCTTACTAAGCCGAATCTGAAGCATATTTCAATCAACTTCTTCCCTCGACCTCTTTCAGTGCAATACTTCAAATTGGATACGAAATATACCAAATTATTCACCCTCCTTTATGAAATCAACAAAAAAAAAAAAAAATTTAGATTTAAAAACAGAAAAAGGTTAACAGATAAGTGAAGCATTTATTCAGACAGTTATAATTGATTGACTGCGTAAAAAATCTTTACACTGTCAGTGCATAGGAATATTCAATCCTAAGTTTTATACATATCAATAGAAGTGCAGAATAAGCCCAGAAACATGAATCAAATAAAAACAATGTAAACAACAACAACATGAATTTGTAGTACAATATTGAATTGAATCAAACGTTGTCAAAATGGGGATCCAATTCGATGTAATTCTTGGTTATCTGCATAGAAACCCTAAATTAAAAAAAGGGGGGATTTTTATTTATTTTTTAATATAAAGGGTTTGGTTAATGATGAGATTAGAGATTTTGAAGAAAGATTAATTGCGGAAACTTACTTGAACAGCACGAAGTTAACGAATCTAGAATGTTTCAATCTCGGATTTGAATAGCTTTGAGGTTCTTCGTTCTGCAATTCAGAAACTGATACTACCAAGTATAAACATAGATAAGCTAAAATTTTAAAAAATTAAATGAAATAGAAAAATAATTTTGAGAGGAAGGAAAAGAAAAGAAAATTTAGTTATAATTTTGAGTAAAGTAGCAAACCCTAATTTTCGATTTGTGCGTGTTATCCTTGTGCGCGGGTTAATGTTAAAGCTTGGATTTGATCGGCCGACAAATGAAGAGTGGGATCGAACAATGATCTTAATTAGGTTGACACGCAGCCGCAACCTTTCAAGAAATATACCCAAATATTATTGACGAAAGAAGGTAGGGTAATAGATTGAAGATTAGGCAAAGAAAAGTCGAAAAACAATAAATATATATCAAAAAAAATATTCTAATAGGGTTTACGGATAATTGAGTTTTTAATTATAGTCACGAATATGCAAAATAAAAAAAAATGTGATTATATTTCCGCGAGGCGTGAGCATAACTCAGTTGTTAGGGACGTTGTATGTATACAAAAGTCGGAGTTCGAACCTCATATTTTCTTTCCTTGTTCACCTAAGGGGATGAATGTCTACCACTAAGTTTTTTTTTATTTGACAAAAAAAAAATTGATTGTACCAAAAAAACATGTGTTTATACAATGTATATGCATATATATTGAAAAATATATTTTTACAAATAATTTAATCAACATAAAAAATATTACTCCCTCAAAAAAAATTACTACAAAAGTAATTTAAACATTTTGCACTGTGTCTTTAAATATAATGTATTGTATTGTATAGATGAAAACATTTCTTTATCCCTGTAACAATCAACTTATCTACCAACATGTGGATGATTTGTGCGGTAATGAGTTTTGATACTTTAACCAAGTGGTCATGGTTGAATCTCATACTTTTCAAATATAGAAAACTTAGTTGGGAGGGGAAAATCAACCTTATAGGTGAATACATTTTTCTACGAAAATTAGTTATTGTTAACTATAGTGAATATTTCTTACCTATAAATATGGTTATAATAGAGCAATAGACAAAATCTAATTTGTTGGAGCAAGTTATATGCAACACATGCCTCGACAGTCTTAAAATGATAGTAATAGTTGAACTTGTGGTCTCAAGATTATAAACTCCAGTAGGTGATTTAGCCATAAAATCTCTATCGCTCTTTAGAAGTTTCTGTATGTCAAACAAGGATCATTCTATCTTGAAACAACCAGTACAAAAAGTATTGACATTACCAGCAGCAAAGGCCCTCAGAAATTACCAGCAGCAAAGGCCCTCAGAAATTACCAGCAGCAAAGGCCCTCAGAAATGCTTAAAAGTCACCGATAATGTCACTTTTTCGAGGGTGACCCTCGGTTGTTGGCAAGTTCGAAAGGAAACTGTTTGCTGCACTACTTTGGAGATGTTGTTAGAAATAACCGGGGCTGCCGGAAATTGGTGCCAAGGCCGCCGGAAATGCTATTTTTATATTAAATTTTTTTATCACGTCACATTGTATTTTTACTGATTTACCTGAGTCTTGTTTTGCTTTCACGGTTCACCCTTACATGCATACAACATTCTGTCTCATAATAACACTTCCTATAACAAGTTTATGAAAAGTGATATTTTTTAAATTTTGATGCCAACGAAACAAAAAAACAACAGAATGTTTACTTTGAGAACCTATTTAGTCCAAAGTTAACATTCGGAAGTTATATCAATTTGAAAAAACAAAATATGTTCCAAGAGTAAATTTCCAGAAAATGCAATTTTTTTGAGAAGTATGAGGCACATATAT